>Ga0123355_10000807_pt1 | contig 42847 bp, 42 predicted proteins | sample TergutEmb28metaG_3_FD_89872 | JGI IMG/M metagenome (GOLD analysis project Ga0123355, IMG submission 89872) | Embiratermes neotenicus P1 segment gut microbial communities from Petit-Saut dam, French Guiana - Emb289 P1 | ecosystem: Host-associated > Arthropoda: Insects > Digestive system > Gut ...
ATATATTTATTCAACAAATACAGGTACTGAATATTTTAAACATGGTATATACTCTCCGGTTTTTCCTCTTCAAAATGCAGTTTGTTTCATAAATCTAACGTATTTGGTCCCTTTATTATTCACGTTTTATCTACAGGGTGTGCTAACTTTAAAAAAATAATTCCGGCGCCAAAAGGTTAACTGTGGCATATATTCTGTGCATCCTGTTGATGTAATGGCATGTATGCTGTGCATCTTGTGGTGTTATGGCATATATGCAGTGAATTTTGTTGTGATGTTGTGGCATATATGCCCTGCATCTTGTTGCGTTGTAAGGGTTTGTGTGCTCTTCATCTTTTTCTAATGTTAGGGCTTATATGCCCGGCATTTTTTTTAATAGCATGTATGCTGTGTATGTTCTTGTGTTTATGGCTTATATGCAGTGCATTTTTTGCAGCATAAACCAGCGGAATGCACACTTTTCACATTAATACACTTATTCAGTGTTTCAGTTTTTGAAGTCTTCTACATGTTTTTAAACCTCATGGGTTCATCCTCAGAAAGAGTCATAAACACAATTTTTGTATGGTATGTTTACATGCATTGGTGTAAGCAGTTAAAAATTGGAAAACTGAATTAAAATATTAATTTTAAAAGTTTGCATTTGATTGGTTTATGTTGCATAATTGTATCATAATGCATGGTGCAAAAAACCTAAAAAAAAAAAGCAGTGCGTATTGTTATGATGTTACAGAATGTGTGCTGTGCATCTTGTAATATTTTGATATATATGCATTGCATTTTGTTTTGATGTTATGACATGTACACTGTTCATTTTATGTTGTGGCATATATGCTGTCCATCTTGTTGTGATGTTATGATGCATTTGCAGTGCATTTTATGTGTTGTTATAACACATATATATGTGCTCTGCATCATGTGATGTTATGGCACATACACTATATATTTTCTGCATCTTGTTGTGATGTTATGATGCATATGTAGTGCATCTTGTTGTGATGTTATGGCACATATATATGCTGTTCATCTTGTTGTGATGTTATGATGCATATATAGTGCATTTTGTCGTGATGCTGTGGCACATATACGAGGCATGCTGGTAAGTCCTTAGCCCGACCTACTTCCTGATGTTGTAGGACGGAATCGATAGTGTCATTGGAAAGAGGGGTCTGTTCATGTGCTGAATTGCAAATTTTTTCTTTGTACAGAGGCTGAAAGGAAGCAATTCAGGCGACACAATCCATTTCAACAACAAGGGGACGCAAACCGTCAACAAGTCCCCCCCCCCCCCTTGCAAGGCAAGGCGCCAAAGGAAATTCACGCCATTCTGACAGAAACATTAGGGGAACATGCACCACTGTATGCCACCATCAAAAACTGGATGGCCCACGTTAAACATGGTGATTTTTCCACCTGTGATGCGCCTCGTCGTGGACGACCCGAAACAGATTATTGATCAAATTCACGAGCTAATCTTGGAAGACCGCCAGATTTTGGCTAAATCAATAGCTGAGCAACTGGGCATCTCACGTGAATGGGTTGGGTCCATCATTCTTGAAGATTTGGACATGCAGAAGCCCTCTTTGAAGTGGGTCCTGAAATGCCTGAATGCAGATCAAAAACGTCAGCTGGGGCAGTCGTCTGAGCAACTTTTGGAATTTTTTCGGCGCGATCCAGATATTTTCCTGTTGTGATTGGTGACCGTGGATGAAACCTGGTTGTGTGCCTATGACCCGGAGACAAAGCAACAATCATTGGAGTGACAGCATAGTGGCTCACCCTGTCCCAAAAAATTCCGAGTGCAAAAATCCACTGGAAAAGCTCTCGCCTTGATTTTTTGGGATCAAGACAGCATCCTCCTCATTGATTATGTTCCAAAGGACCAAACTATCAACGCGGAGTATTACTCATCTCTGCTGGTGCAATTTAAGGACTTTTGAAGGAAAAACGCCACGTGAAGGTCACCAAGGTGGTCTTGTTCTTGCACAACAATCCCTGGCTCACTGGGCACTTGCAACCCAGAAGAAACTGGCCTACTTGGGATTCCATTGTCTTGATCACCCACCCTGTTCTCTGGATCTGGCCCCATTGGACTACCACCTGTTCTCTGGACTGAAAAAACAATTGAATGGTCACCATTTTTTGTCTGACACGGAGGTCATTGCTGCTGTGGAGACCTGGTTGGACAAACAACCTTCTGATTTTTTATTTAAGTGGCTTGCAAAAGTTAGAGCAACAGGCTAAGAAGTGTATTGAGCTTCGTGGGGGGTATGTTGAATAAATCCCAAGTTTGGTCGCTGTAGCTTGTTTCCTTCTTGATTCGACTAAGGACTTATCAGCACCCCTCGTATGTGCTCTGCATCTTGTGATGTCATGGCCTATGTGTCCTGCATTTTGTTGTGATACTATGTGTCAACCCACCTGATTATCTGCCTGCCATGGCAGCAGCTGTTGTTGCTTGTGACTGTAATGTGTAAGTGAAGTGCTGTGGTTCTTGTTTACTAGGGTGATGAAGTGGGATCTCTGCTGTTGCCCTGGCAGCGGCTGTTGGTGATGCCTTCTCAGCATATGCTTGTCATTGAGAGGATGCATTCAGGTGCAAGGAGATTCGTTGTCCTGGACTTTGGCAACCCAATTCTCCTGACTGATCTCATGATACCGGCCTGTTCTGACCTTGTGTCACTGTCCATTGACATATGGTGTCATGGTGAAGAAACAGATGGCCAGAGACTGGTTGTAGCTTCTGACATAGGAACAAAGTCTTTGGTTATGAGCGATTTGCAGCCACCTCCAGTGTGCCGATACCTGAAGGTATATTGTAACTTTAGTTTTATGAATTGTCATCTTCTGTATTTGTGACACTGTCTAGAAGTACTGGCATTTAGCAGCATTTCTGCTGCCTCCATATTCAGCATAGAAGTTTTGCCCTGCAGAAGGAGGCAACAGGTTCCTCAAAAACCTGTGAACTGTCTATGATAACAGTGTAGAATATTGACCATTATACTATGTAAGCAGGTGAGAGCTGTAACCTGAGCTGGTGGTAATGGGGTCAAACTTGAACCTTGAAGTTGTAAGCTCCATGCTGGAACTTCTGCAGCAAGGATGGAAAGCAGCAAAATGTTGGTATCCACCAACCAGACTGTAGTAATGACCAGATAACTTGCTAGCTGTATTCCCTCACACTGTATAGCTGCTAGGCAGGTGGCATTACATATCCTTCAGAAATATTTACTGTGTTAGGAGTACATTCATATCTTCAATCAGTGTGGATGTTTGATAGTGGATTGGAAATGCTGGATGGTTCACACACAGCTTGCCACTATACTCCCGTGCCAACAAGCAATAATAATTTGGTGTCTACTGTACACAGTGTTATAAGCCAGAAAACTGTATTCCTATATTTTAATTTACTAGAGAATCCATTTTTTACGGCTGAATGTTGTTCATCAGAATCTTGTATTGTTATTTAAATTCCAGAGCTTAATAATAACCAGAAATTACAATAGAGATTATAAATATAATGTATTGTGCTTGGTTTGTGAGTGCTTGTTTGTTTAGTTGATAGTAGTTTTATCAGATGACACATGTCATTATGAAGCAGCACATAGGTCAAGAGAGCCTGTGCTTCAGTCAGCATTGCAGGCTTCTGATTTGCATATAACATATATGTAGGTGTCTCTTAGAAACTTTTCAAATTCGTGACATGGATATTCAATGACATTTTAATTTTGTAGTTTCCTTCAGGGGCTATAGTATGTATCTGAATACATGGCCAGGTTTAAGAATATTCTGTGGGGATCAGATATGAAGATACCATGAATCAGTGCATGGATGTTACATTGTGAGCAGTTCCGTAATTTGACGGGTCTGTCTCTAATTGTAAATGTAATTGCACAGAAAAGTGTCACTGCTTTGTGAAATGACTAGGACTGAGAAATTACGGACTGTGGGATCAGTAATTTTGAATTATCCATTTATGGCACTCAACTGTAATTAAAGTTGACATGAACATTTATATCAGCTAGCAGTAATTTTACACATGTTTCAATTGCATGTGTTTTAAATCTCAAATGTAACGTACAGCAGGAGCAGCTGGACAGCGAAACATCATACTAGATGATAAAATGAACATTCTTCATCCTTCAGGTATTTTAGATGCACTTTTGGAGTGTGCATCCTGTTTCATTTCATCTGTTAATAAAAAATGAAATTTTTGTTTTAGATCACAACTATTGGAAGATATGGAATGAGTACTACGAGATGTAAAATTCCAATTGGTTCTTTCTATGGACATGTAGTTATTCTGCCTGGTGAATGTTATTCGGAGACCAGTGAATCCCAGGCCTTGTCAGACAGCAATATTCAAGTAAGATCTGTAGACTTAGTTATGAATGTACCGTTTGTGTATCATCATGTCAGAGAAACTGCAAACGTGACCAGCATTGCTGTAGTGGTAATGCAGTTCAGCTTGGAAGGAAGTGCAGTAGTCCTCTAAACTGAGCAGTTTTAATTTGGTACATATATGAATTTGCATCAGTGTGTATTTTTATTTCTATGCACATTACCACATTTTCCAGACTATAAGACACACTTTTTGTTTCTTGGGAAGTTCTGTAAGTTTCTTTAGTTTCTTGCAGTTTGAAGGTTTGCCATTGTGGCTGTCAAAGCAACTGATGGTGAGATTCCTGCATTAGCTAGGCAGGTATAACTGGTTATCACATCATTTCTGTTTGGAGGGAGAGAAACAAAGCATAAGTATTTTTTTCACTGGTCCAGTATTGTGCAGCAAGTTTATTGTAAATGAGTTTTTTTCTCATGAAAGAATGTGTGGTAAACGGGCAAAGATTTCTTACATGGTAGATTTCAAATTAAGTATGGTGAAGTATTTCAGTATGACAGCTGACAGATATTGTGGTCCACTTCCATCAGAAAAAATAATATCTAGGTTGACAAGACAGTATTGTGAAATGGCCTGACCTAGAATCAGAGGTGAAGAACTGGATAGCAAACAACAGAAACAGTGGAATTTGGGTGGCTAGAAGAGTGATTATTTTTGAAGAAGGAGGGTGGGAGGTTGCACACAGCATTGCTACTGGGACACTTTCTTGGCAAAAGAGGTGAGGACTGTGACACCTGAGACAGTTGTGACATCTTTCAAGAATCGTGAGATCAGTAATGCCCGTGATGGTACTGAAGATGCTGTAGTGTTTGAATAAAATGCAGGTTCTTACAGTAACAATGGTGTTTGTTGATAATGGCAACAGTAGTGAAGATTTTACAGGATTCTGTGACCAGTTGAAACTTCATATGAACTGCAATGCGATTTTGTTGAGTATGTTTGTGAGTTTGAGCTTAAATTGTGAAAGAAAAAAAATTCCTTAAGTTTGCTTGCTAAATTCTTGGTGTGTATTATGATTCAGGAAATATGGTGTAGGTATATTTCATTTGTATGAGTTAAAATTGTGGAAATGTAGTTGCACCTGTAGAAGTATGTGATATCACGTCTCAAATAGGCCTGTCTCTTTAATACATAAGTGCAATATGAGAAATTCTGTTCTGTTTGTAAATGTTTATGAAACTTGTATAGACCAGTTTTTGAAGTGACTTTTGTATTATACCCTTATCCACAGCCATTTACATCTTTGCTTTTAATCAGGAAGTGAAGGTAACGGGGTAAAGTGTGCACAAGATTTTAATATCTCACAGCACTGCTGCTGAACAGGCAAGTCTCCTGGGATGTGACACTGTCATGGCCCAAGTAGATCGGATTGTAGTGACTTCATTTTCAGGGTCAAGATTCTTGACTGTCTAACCCTGAAGACAAAGGCACTGTGATTTGTGGAAACATCAGGAGCAACTCCGCCAGCAACTGTCTCATATTGGAGTACACTTTCCTCTTTGAGAGCCAGTCTCCTTGTCACAGTTTCTCTGTTAGTTTGTTGTTCTATGAAATTTCCATGAATGTTTGCATGTGTAGTGTGTGTGTTTTGACCATAAAAGCACTAAACATTAAATTCTGTCTTACTCTAGTGGCCTGAAGAGATATTATACTACAGTTTTTGAACTCTTTGCAGCCTTCATCATATTAATTTGGTGTAATACCCAGCAAGTGAGTGTAATATGTGTGACAGTAGTGTAATGTTTTAGGCCCAATTGACCATGCTGTCAGCATTATTTGAAGACATTCACTGCCGCTATAGTTTAGCTTGTGCTAAACTTCAAGAGTTCCTGACACCCTTGCTGACTTCAGAAATTCCTAATGTGGTTCATATGCACCACTATCTTCAGCGAGGAAGAGAGGTTGAAAAATACTTTCCTAGCCCCGAGGGACAAAAAATTTTGACAGCCTACCAAGCAAGTATAAGTAGCGGAACCTTATCGTTCTTGAAACTGAAAATGGTTAACTTTTGTTTGTATTTTCTAAAATTAAGTTTCTTGGACTGCATGAAGGATGTGCACATAATGTAAAATACCACATTTTGTGTGTCTGGTATATTTTAACCTTTACTGCTTATATTAAACCTTCTTGTCTTGTTATTTTGCTCTGTTTGCCAGTAGCCTACATTGTAGGTGCTTATGACTCTGTTAATTTTCTTTATTCCATGATATTTAAATTTTGTATTTTCCACATGTTAGAGATATAAGAATATTTGTGTCTCCCATTTAGATGAATATTTGCACATCAGACAACTCTTGTTTTCAGGAATGTGTGACATTTCAGCATCAGTTAAATCTGGTTCGTAATGTGATGCGACGACTTGAATGTGCACAAGGAAAAGTACATTCACTTTCTGACTTAAAAGATACTCAGAAAATGCTGTCGGAAGCTTGTACTGACAAGCTGCGGGTTCTTGGTGAAAGCCTTCTGGATCTCCTGCTGTATTTGGTTTATGACATCGGACCTGTGCCAAGGGTAAGGACCAAATGGCCCTGAGTGTTTTTATTAATATTTCCTTCTTTCGTCTTTGCTTGAGATATTCCATTGTATATATAGTTGTTGTACTAAATAGATGGATGTTAAGTAAGTTGTAACACAACCTATTAATTGAAGTGAGATACGGATAGTTTGGCTATATGTTTCAGTTTAATTAGAAGCTATATGATTAGGCTAACTAATCAGTGCCATGTGTCTTAGGTTTTTGAGATCCTGGAATTTTTACAAAATGTGTTTTTATTTAGCATGGGGTTGGCTAACTGTAATCATTGTCATGAGTAATGTATATGTTTGTTGTTTTTATTCCACTGTGTAAGTCCAGATTACTTAGGTTGTTACATTGTGTTTGCTAAAGTGGTGCTGTACACACCAGTTGGATCAGGAGTTACAGTGTTTGTGATACTGTATATTGCTGGAGTGCTGCTGTAGACAACAGTTGTATCAGGAATTAAAAAATCTTGTTTTATGTTCATGAATTATCAAAGGATGCAAGAATTGAAATGCAGTTTGGTGATGAAAATGAATAACATACTGAGAAATTTATACAGAATTTATTGTTTCCAGGCTTACCTTTTAAAATGTTCTCCCACTTAATAAGCAAAATTTGTTGAATTTTTCCAGAAACATTTTACAAAAGCTTGACTACATTCATTGTATATTGTAATGTGGGCTATGCCATGGCTCAGGTTGTTCGTTGCTGGCTGCTGGCCTGTCACCATGCAGGCCTACTTCCAGTTGCATCGCAGTCTGTGGTGGACAAAATGGCACTGGACTGGGATTTTCTTTGCCCCATACTCATTCATTTTTCTGTCACTAATTTTGTATAACATTAACAACTGAGGGTGTCATGAAGTAAGATGCTTACAGACAATTCACCTTAACTGAAACAGCATAGTTACTGGTGTCATGATGCAGAAGTTATATTTCCCCCTCTCCTTGTATATTTTATGATGTGTATCAGTGTGACAGGGTTGACTTCCCAGCAAGTTTCAATACTTCTTTCATTTAGCTAGAAGAATGCCTAACAGCATTAACTGCATGTGTACAGACACTCTCTGATTTACGTGGGGGTTCTTCTGTGCAAACCTCTATGTATCTCTTCATTTATGTATGTCAGAATTTGACCCACTGCACACTAAACCTTAAAAATAGTTGTTTTGATAAATAAGTCAATTGGAAAAGTATAATTCTTAAGGAAGGGTACATTAGTTTTTGTGTAGCGTAGTCCTGGCAGCTGTTAATTTTTACAAAACATCTCTGGTAATGGAAGTTTACATTCTGACGATTGTGATTTAATATTTGTGTACCTTGAATTTCGTTGTGTTTGGTTGACGTAAGTTAGGGCCTGTGTAACCTAGAGGTTGCCTGTGTTTTTATCTTGTATGGTTCTGATGATTTTGTGACTGCACTCACAAAAGTAATTAGGTTGAATTAGTTTTGGTGACTGGCAATTCCTGCCAGCATATGTTTATTGTTGTTTATTTACCATTTAATTCTTGCAACAGACTGTAACTCTTTTATTGTGATTTTAAGCTTTGTTTTTATAACATACACGGTTTTTTTTTTTTTTCAGCTACCAGTGACCCTGTATCAAACATTTGATCAAAGCATGTGTGAACATTTGTTCCACTGCCTCTGTGTGAAAGAGGACACTAGAATGCAGTTGTCAGCATGCACATTACTTGTCAGAATGTGTGGGCTGCAGCCTTGGTGGGGTGACTTCTTGGCAAAAACTATCACCAGACTATACAGCTCACAGAATACCTCAATTTTCCCTCAAGACAGGTATATGCAAATCGGTGTACCTAATTATACCTGCTACTTACATAAGCACCACCATTTTATTCTCATTTCCAGTAATTAATTTCCATGAGAGTCAGAATGCTCACAGCATTGTTGCTATGATTCAGATCTTGAATGTGGCATCATTTCATTAGGTGAGCACTTCCAGGCATTTCAAAGGAACACAGTTCTTTCAAAATGTTAGGAGCTGCTCACACAGTGACACATTGCCACTTGAATGCTTAGTATCCATGATACAAACTCATTTCTCTCTCTTCTGTAACCAACATTAGGTTTTGGGTTCATGAAGAGATCTTATTCCATTTAACTTTAGTAAGCTTCCTTATCTCCGTGCTAACCTCCATGTAGTGTCACTGCCAAGGTCGTAGCTGTTCTCATGAATTTACAACAGTTCTTTACTCTCTGACTGCTCTTCTAGGGACTCATGGTTACACAACTCCAGTTAAATGTGGTTTCATCTATAGATAATGCATTCCAGCTACATTTCTGCAAGCAGCATTGTGCTTTTTATTGATCTGCTTTTGATTGAAGGCACCATGTGGCCAGTGTTTTGGAAGAGACTGCTTTCTCCATTCTCAGGGTGGAGGAGTGAGGTGGTAGGTGGAGTCAGTTGTGACCTACAGACCATGTCTGCATGGTGTCATCATGCAAAAGCAGGATCAGCATCATTGTTGAACCACTTTGAAAATCATGAATCATATGTTGTGCATTATGTTAGGTTAGTAGTACTTGTTACTGGTGCTTGGGATGTCTTTTGTCTGACTTTGATTGCAGTTACTGCTGTCAGTAATGGAACTGATTGTGTTACTTTTTTATGCAGGGTGTTCATTTTGCTAACTTTCTTGGGAAGGAAGTCCCTAGCAGGTGGTGCACCTCGATGCTCGGTTTTGGGTAGCATACTGGGAACACTCACCAGACTTCTTTCTCCTCTTTCAACTCATGAAGCTGGATTTCTGCGCGCTGAAATGGATTTGTCCCTCATTGGCTGGATCCTACTTTTCCTCTCTGTTTGTCTTGATTCAAATGGTACCTGTGGTGGCTCGGAGGATGTGGCTGATAAATCTAAAGACAGAGATCATGGTAGGGTAACATTCATTGTAGCATTTCATGGACTGACAACCACTGGCTGTCAGTAGGTGTTAGTTTTTGTTTTACATATATCTTTTATGTTATAAGAGATTAAGTGGCATTTATAAAAATATTTGTATGAAGGAAGCAATAGAAATGTGGTTGCACCACAAAAATTCAGTAGGGAGATGTGGCTTCATTTTAAAAGCTTCATGATAGTGTGTAACTGATTGAAACAGACCAGAGATGTGTCCAGTGGCAATCATTGCCAGACACAAGAAACTAAAGACCATGGTACAAATATATTCAGGTAGGCTCACTGTCTAATTATGTCAGAACCATCATGATGGACACAGAGCCTGTCTCTGAACTGTTGGTTGGTTTGAACTACCTGATGTGTCTTTTAGCCCAAGAAGTTGTGGTAAATGAAGCATACTGTGAGACTGGGCAAGTGAATTTCATCACATGACTAGTAGATATAAGTTGTGTTTCTGTGGTCATTGCTGCACGTGTGGTCACTAGAACACAAAAATTAGACAGTTGAGAAGGACAGGATAAATCTCTAGATGAGTGATCTCAGATACATTAGTAGGAAACAAAAACAGTTACAGTATAACTGAAATGGATTCAAATAAATGTCCGTCTGTTGTGTTTCTGCACTGTTCAGTTTTTAAAATGTTTTTGGTGTTTTACAGCAACATTCTGCCTGAAACGCAGCGTTCACTGAACTACGTGCAAGTGGATGCTGAACTAATTCAGTGGAAGTGAGGTCTTGGTTGTGTGGGATGGTTTGAGGGTGCTGGCCTGGTCAGACATGCAGAAAGGGGAAGAGGGGACATGACTTGGGTTAAGCCAGTGGGAGGATGAGAATTCCCCAAAGTCCCTTTTCAAGGCCTGAGTTTGTGTGATGTGTGGCCAGTGGTTTTCTTCTTTCATAGCTTTGATAGTCCAGTTTTCTTGAACCTTGTTATGTAGCTGAAATGTTTTTCCCCCTTATCATTTGGGCATGCAGTTAAACTGAGTCACCCTGAGGATGGCTGGAGTATGTTCCTGTGAAATGTTGAAACATTTAAATGGTCTGAGGGAAGCCTATCTGCTCTTTCCCGTTCTGTTGCTTTGAAATTGCTACACAGTGTAGAAACACCAAAGGTGACCTTCATTTGAACACCAGCTGCCATGAACACTTGGAAAACATTTGACTGAGACATATTGTTACATGGATCAAATTACTGTCCAGGAATAACTTCACGGTGGGATTTCATCCAAGGAGAAGTTGCAATGCAGCGACGGATGGCCAGTGCAAATCGCTGCACTGCTTCTAGAAGTTACAGACGCAAGTTACAGAAGCGTCTCATGCACCATAAGCAGCAGCTCGAAGACCTTGAAGCAGCGAAGAAAGCATTCCATGCATCAACGCAGGTATGGCAGCCAGTCATATCTGTATGTTTGTTCAATGTTCACATGAGACAGGAAGGGTATGAATAAAGTGCAGAATACTGCTATGCTGAGCAGAGCTAAACCGCTATATCACCACTCCCTGTGTGGTGCTTCTTTGCACTGACAAGGACAGATTTACGTTTGTCCCTTAGGTATATGCTTTTGTATATAAAATGTCTTAGAATTTCAAGAGCATATCAGTAAGCCAAAGCTGGAATTAATGCTTTTTAGTAAAGCTGACAGTATGTTTTTGTTGGGATATTTCTTTTGTTTATTCACTGTTATGAATTTTCTCTCTCTGATTTCTTCCTGTGTCACTGGTGAGATTGCCATGTATTATGGTTATATTCTCCGCAAAATTATTGAATCCAAAATTCCCAGATACATACACAATTTGTTTTCAGTAATGCAGCACCTCTCTTCTCTTATTTATATGTGAAAAGAAGTAATGTTTGCTTTGTGCAGTATATAACCATGAGCACTGCTTATTATTTGGGCACATTATTTATCTGACAACTTGCTTTACTCATTACTCACACTGTTTTGCATGACAGCTGGCAGTTTGGCCTTCACTGTTGTTCTGATTTGTTGTAATTCAGGGTTCATGCATTTTAATGTGATGTACTGCAGTTACTAGCGCAATTTTACTCACCGTATTTAAAGAATATTCTGGAAATGTCATCTTTTGTCATTTCTAAAACACATATTCATTTAATGCTGAAATTTTATTAGTTAAGTGAGTAAACAGGAAGTGATCTAGCCACAATTGTCGGATAAAATAATGTACCTTTATCTCAGGAAGTTAAAGCTGTGTAGTTGGGGTATGCAGTGCATGTGCTGAGCCTCTGATTATCATGCTCTCTTCTGTTTCTTGGGGAAGGCATTATCAGCATTGTCAAGTCAAGCAGCAAACTTGTCCAGCAAACTGGAAGCCGCTTTGAAGCAGCAGGAGCAGTTCTTTAAGAAAACGCTGAAGCAGCACTCAGCCAAAGTAAGTAAGGTACATTATTTGTTCCGAAAACTATTTGCTGTCACTCCAGACAGCTAGCTGACTGTGTTAACATAGCCCACTTAGGTGGTCCACGCCATTCGTGGCAGAATAGGAGCAGATGGTGACAGGAGATAAAATAATGCCATGTGGTTTCCTGTCTGCTTATGAATAAACATTAAATACTGCAAACAACTGAAATTTTTGTGGGTTCTGCTGTTACAGCATTTTAAGGACATTCTTCAGATACGTCGGAATGGTGGCCCGTCACTACTTAACAAGCACGGTTTGCCTGTTCCAAGGCCCTTTAACACACCAGTCAGGGACAGAGATGAAAGTGAAATGGAACGTGACCTGAATGTATGTCTCCCACAGGGACACTGCTTGCCTATAGCAAAAGGTTTAATTGCACTTATACTGCAGATGGACTTCACTTGCAACATTGATATGTTCCTACTGGCATGTAAAGTTGTGGCACGCATTGTTGTGTCAACAAGGCCTGCTATTACACTTGGTGAGCTGATGACACAAGATCAGTTGCTGCATTTAGTGAGACTGGCTGTGTGGAATGATCAGCATAAAGCGTCATGGGGTGGCCCTTGGGCTTCTCATGCTATCTGCTGCCTGCTTCAAGATATTCTGGAAGGAGTGAGGATGTATCCTAATCTTGGCAGCCAAGAAGGAAGTCCTGCAGAAGACATCTTGGAGCGTGTAGTGTCCACACCTGCTGCCATGGCAGAGGCTGACGAGCCAGTGTCTGAACCTAGTAGAATGAGTAATGTTCAAGAAGGCGAAGAGGATTTCAACATTGAAGATCATACCGATGCTTCTGCACCTGGTAAACTATGTATATAATCCATGTGGGCTGTCAGTATTCACATCTCCTGGGAAGTGACAATGTGTTTTGACAAATAATTCCCAGGATTTTGAAGGACTATATTGCCTTTGTCTTCAGAGTTAGGCAGTCCAAGAACATCCCAGAAGATGTGAATCAGCAGCACCACTACAAGAATCTTTGTATGGTAAATACGAGGGGATGCTAATAAGTCCTTGCCTTTGTAAAAAAGATGAGCTACAGTTTGACACAGACGCTTTATTTAAACATACTCCATCCTGAGTTCAATACACTTCTTACTGTGCTGCTCCAGCTTCTTTAAATCATCCAGATTGAATGCTGAAGGTTGGCCTGCAAACCAGTCATCTGCAGCAGACGTGGCATCCTTATTGTTTCAAAAATTTCATGCCTTGTGCTTTTTAAAGTTGGGGAACAAGGGGCCAGATCAGGTGAATACACAGGATGTTCCAGCAAATTAGCCAACTTAAGTTGTGTGATGGCAGCTGTGTGCAGGCAGGCTTTGTCCTGGAGAAGCAACACTCCTTTTGACAGCTTCCCTGCTGTTGGAGACCAGTGCCTGCTTCACTTCGGCAAGGGAAGTGTGTTAGCTGGCTGTGATTGTTGTACTCTTTTCAAAGTAGTCAACCAGCAGTATCCCATCTTTGTCCCACAAAACAGATGCCATCACCTTGGATGTTGACTTCAGTGTTTGAAACTTTTTTGGGCGTGGTGAACCACTGTGTCTCCACTCCTCAGATTATTTTGTCTCTAGGTCATAAAAATATGTCCATGTTTCATCCATTATCACAAGTTGAGCCAAGAAGCCTGTTGTGTTCCATCTGAAGTGCCCAAGAATTGTCTATGAAGCCGCAGTGTGATCACACTTCTGATCTGCATTAAAACTTCTTGGCTCCCATTTGGCAGAGAGGTTCGTCATGTCCAACACATCATGGATGGTGGACCCTGCACGTTCCTGAGATATCTTTTTGGCTGAAATTTTCTGATCTATAATATAATGTACTGCATAGCATCGCCATTTTCAGGCGCGGCGACCACAAATGGCCTTCCTGGATGGTCTTCATCTTCTGTGCTGAAATGTCCTGTCTTGAATCAAGCAACCCATTTTTTAACTTTAAAATAGGAAAGATTTTTTTTTCACCTAATGTAACTGATATAAATTTCTTCTCTTTGAGGAAAAAGAAATTCATCACCGCTTTGCATTCTTTTGTCATAAACTCTACATCAGGGGCTGCTGTCTTCAGTTCAGATATGAAAAACACAAGCTGTGAATAACCAACACAAGAAATTTAGAACCAATTCAGTTACAAGTAATTACTGTCATGTGATATAGTTGTCATTTTTCTACAAATGGAGGAAGTGGTGAAAGCCGAAGACTTATCAGCACCCATTTGTAACAAGATTTTAGAAGATCTTGTTGCTTACAGCAAAGTACACTGAAATGCTGGTAACTGCTTATGATTCCAACTGCAGCTAATGCCATAAGACTTAGGTATTCATCAGTACTGCTGTGAGAACCTCAGACTTTGGCTGTGGGTTTTAATGAGAGTTACTCAGCGAAGAAGCAGTCTGTCTCTAAGACTGTGACTGTAGTTAGCTGAGCTACATATAGAGGAATGTCTGTGCCAACTTTCTGAATCATCTTTGTAAGTTGGCCTTACTAGTGAACCATTTTACTGTCTTAATGCAGTAGTGACTGCTGATACTTGTTCTTCATTATAGTGTCTGCTGTTAATTCTGTGCATGTCTTACATAGCAAGATTTATTTTTTAATAATATTTTAAATGAATTGCATTCTTCTGACAATTGATCAGACCTTGCTGTGTAAGAACACATAAATATATATGAAAATATGGGAATCCTGCTTTGAGTGGAGCTTGTTTTGTTCCTTGGTAGTTTGTGTGTCGGATGTATATGTGTACTGATGGTGCTGTTTAAAGGATGATATCACCATTGTTCATTGGTGTATCTTTCTTACCAAATTTAAAAGCTATTGTTCATTGGTGTGTCTTTTTTTACCATGTTTAAAAGCTATTGATAGTGGGTGCATTTGTTACTAAGGGACATGTGTAAGTAGAAACGTTTGTGTAGATTGTGTATGCGAAGGAGAAGAGGTCAAAAATGGCTCCTCATTTGTAATTTCTTGACATTTGACCGGAAGACTTTATATGAAATTCTGACAGTTAGTCAGTCAGTAAACAAGTAGTGCATTAAACTTAATGGTACAACAACTTTTCAGGGCCTTCATCATCCAAGAGTAATGGATTCCAGTTACCATCATTGTTGGAATCAGATGACAGCGAGTTGGAGGACTTCTTGGATGACATACTGGAACGTGGGCGAAATCTACTGAGAAAGGGAGCTGCAAATCGAGTGCCTGTGAGTGCAGCGTCAAGCATATCGACTGCTGTGGATGCAAGACTGGAACATGGAGTTGAAGGAACTGCTGAGGTGATGTTGCGGAGACTGACAGCTTTGGGGGCCTACAATTTGCCACTCAGTGTGAATGCGGCAATCCAGCCACCGCCTGAAGCTGCTAGACAGACTGCTTCTTCTGAGTGGGATGAGAATGTTTTGGTGATGGGGCAGCCAGCTGACAGCAACCAGCCTGACAGCTTGCAGATGCTGACCACGTGCTTTGACAAAGTCTTTACGGAATTACATCAGCAGGTATGGATAATTTGCAGCAGTGCTAGTGCCATGTAATTGCCTTGGTACTTGACTACACTCATTTCATGTATTTTGTGCTTCCAGAAAGTGTTTTTATTTTATTAACAATAAACTTCTGTGCTTTTTGTACATTTTGCAGTTATGTTACTTTTTTGTTATTGGTATTTCATAACTTCTTGGAACCAAACAGGCATTTTACATTTAAAGTGGTTTCTGTCTTTGGGTGGTTTTATTGGCTCCATTTAATGATGAACTGCAAGGCTGAGCTGTATTCACCTGTTTTAAACATGTCAGAATTGCAAAAGAAAATATATATTTCACTAAATGCAGTATTCTGCTTGAAAGTAGGCACACAACAGAAGAGTTTTTTTTTATTCCACCTGTTCTTGTGACAGTACCCTGAATTAATTTTTTTGTATGTGTGACATTTGTATTGTGTAGTGAATGTCCAAAGAAAGTCTGTTTGTATTTCAGAACTCTTGGACAAATTTGGAATTGGTTCTGCAGTTGTGGCTGACCCTGAATTTGGAATCTGCATGTGATCCAGGAGCATTGGGAACATTTGCCCCTTGGGTTTCACCATGTATATACCTCAGTCCAAATGCTGTGTCAGGACTAATGGCTGCACTGGCATGGCATCCTGGCATCTCTTTGCGAGCCTGGTGTTTGGCATTTCAGAGCCTCACAGTGTTAGCAAACACTCCACTTACAGAGGCTGGATCACCAGAAGCTGCAGCCTCCTGGGTACCAGACACATTAGAGGAAATCGAAAACTCAATATGCGGCATGGCGAATATAATTGTCGGTGACCCACAGTTTGTGCCAATGTTGCTTCGTTTCCTTTCTGGTTCTGGACTGAACACTGGCTCCTACCCTGCCAAAGGATGTGTTAGTAAACTGATCTCTTGTATGAACTTGTAACGTATTAATGCAGTGATGACTGTGTAAAATGCTGAAGTGCTGATATTAGAGTTACCCATTACAGTGCACTGATCTAATGAAATTTTATTTTGAAAGTTTGAGGTTTTCAGAGTGGCTTGCATGAAGTCTTTGAGCCTTCTGGGATGTGGCATTGTGCCACTCTGTGAGTGTTTCTTAGCATTTTAAAGGATTATAGTGCTGTCATCTTTAGAGTTGAAGCAGTCCAGAAGAATAGCTGTTCTTGGACTGCTTGACCCTGAAGGTGAGGCCACTACAGTATCTTGAACCTGCAAGAGTGGCTCATCTGATTGTAGAGCATAATGACAGCACTGTTATGTCTAGATACTTCATTCATCACTCACCGGATGATATGGTGTCACATCTGCACCATGATGCCTTGATACATCAGTCATCACTCACCCCATGGTACAGTGTCACATCCCAGAAGACTGATAACCCTCAAATGTTCCTTGCTTTATGGATTTAATCGTGACTTTTCAGAAGAAATGAAAATGTTTTACATGTTATTTATGTTTGTCTAACTGGGAAGTAGACTTTAAATTAATTTTTCATTAAATGAAAAATGGTTAATTCTAGTAACAGTTTCATTTTCATACAAAATCATGTACCCTGTAATTCCAGTATATTATGAAATTTTATTACCATGAAAGATACAGTTAAAAGAAACTTAATGTGTGCTGTACATGATAAGAGAACTAACTGATAATTTATATGTACATTTAAATGTTTGTGTTAGTGCAACTTGCTTCATGACAGTGATTATAATGAGTAGTTGGTGTGGCATTCAGAGAATAGCCATTTTGTACAGTATAGTGGGTCCTGCATGGGGGTTCTCCAACTCAACAGTGAAAAGCAACTTCTTACAATAGAAACATCTCTTGAAGAAGATGTAAATATTAGGTTCACATTTTACTGGATTTTATATTTCCATCCCAAGCAATTGCTTTGTGATATTTAAGTATGAACTTCACAATTGCATGTTACCAGATCAACTTCAGTATAAATATACTTCAGTGGTAAAGAAAAACCAACGAAACAGGTAATAATGTTGCTAGCACAGGTGCACTGTCTTGATTAACTTCAATTCTGTCCACCACATGGCTCTCGTTAACTCATTTTCACTGTTCATTAAGGCACAGACCGTTGTCATGTATGGCACTGAAGTCTTCAAAACAACCCTTGGAAGTTCAAGTTATGTTGTGTTATCTCTTATGATACACTTCAGGTAGTGAGAAATCAATAACAAAAAACTGGAACCAGCAACACACAATTGGTAGGTTGTGCACAAGTGATAAAGTGGGACACAGTTGATAATGGTACAGTTTGTGCACAAGTGGTACAGCAGTCCGCATTAGATAATCGTAGTTTGACCATCAAGAAATGATTGATGGCTCTAAAGCTTTTATGCATATTAAGTGGGAAATTTTTGTGTAAAAATATGAAGAAATTTAACTTCCAAAGCAGGTGAACATTTTATTTAAGAACTTCAAATGATATGCATGTTTTGGTGGGACTTCAAAAAGCTAACTTCTTATTGGGAAAACTTTATATCTGGGAACTTTTTATTCAGGAATCACTGTACTTGGAGCTCTGACATCTTGTTTACAAACATATAAGTGGTTAAAGTCAGCTGATGGATTTTTCAGGCTGGACCGTCTGTTTGTCAGGCCCTGCATGAGTTGCTGGTGAGAATGCAGATGAGATGTGATGTTGTTACAACCAACAGTAAATATGGGAATTCACTTAAAGAGTTGCTGTTGAAGTTAGTGTACCAGCTAGTACAGCCTTCAGGAGCTCTGGCTAACCGACAGGGACCTTTGGATGCTCAGTGCAAACTTGTTGAACTACTTCTTAATCTGAACTTTGCCAACATTGACTTGAGCACAGCGATGAGTATTCTTGAGTCTGTTGGTAAGTTGCTTTTCAGACAAGGTTTGTATGTGGGGGACAGAAGTCTCTTCTGTATGGCCAAATTCTTTGCTACTTTTATGTTCCACGAAATATATCTGTGATATTTACTGATGTTCCCGGTCTGCCTGTAGGAGTGCTGGTGTACACATACATCTTGAGCCTAGAGAAAGTGAAGTGTCGCAGTGTGTCTGAATCGAGTGTCACTGCTTCCTCATGTTTTGGTGGACTGTTTGCGTCTGTGCTGGGAGGTGAAATGAAGCAAGGAAAACCAGCATCATGGGATGCTCTGCTGTGCAGCTTGCTGAAATTGGTGAACAAGTTAGTCCAGACACCTCTGGCCTCTCATGCACATGTAAGTTGCAGTATTTATGATGTCCAGCAATGCGCGTTCTTTTTCTTCTATGTGTTACACTTTGATTATAGATGATAAATTAACACTACTGCTGTGTGCACTTTGTGTGGTCTAATGACACAGTTATGTAGTGTTTATTATGCAAAATGTCCAGCTTAAAGTGAAACTTGCATATAGGGTATATATAAACAGGCCGAATGCTTTTTTAATCACAGGAATGCTTGCCTTAGAGCAGATGGCATAGTTGCTGTGTAGCAACTGATAATGCCACCCATTCTGCAATGTATTGTACTGATCAGTCCTCTCTTAGGGCAGAAATAGAACTCTGCGTGTTCACAATCCTTAACAGCAGAAATGTTTCTTGTGTATCTGAATTGTTTGTGATTGCTTGGGGTGAGCCTTGAGCTGGGAAGTTTCCCGATAGTCTGTGGAGATACTGCCAGTGTTCTGGTTCGGATTCACTGTGGGATTGATGTTTGAAGACTCAAGTTGTTTGAATCCATTTATAATCGTCTCTTAACTAACTAGCTGCATAGAGCAGTGTTCTTAAAAAGTCAACTAGTTTCTCATCTAGTCAAGAAACCCCCTTATTTCATGCAAACTGAAGGTTTATTACTGTTTACATAACAGTGTGCCACTTGTCCCTTTTATCGGCCAGTTAAATCCACTCTGCATCTTCCCATCCCATTTGTTTAACATCCATTTTAGTATTATATTCCCGTGTATGCCCAGGTCTTCTGAATGGTTTCTTACCTTTGAATTTTTGTACTAAAACCACAGTCCCATCTGTGTGGGATGTGGGGCAGGCAAATTGTTGCTAGGACAGGTTTTTCTTCTGCTGCTTTGGTTTTTGCATATCAGTACTATTTGACCAGTGCTTCATACACATTCATGTTTTACCAGGACTGCATAATCTTAGCAATTGACAGTCCTTAGATGACAGAAAAATTATGCATAATAATATAATAGGTTTTTTTTTGTATGTATTTTGTTAATTCCTGAACATTTCTGCAATAAGTATCTGTAAATTGTAGCACTTCATATCAAGATAATATAAGAATGTGCTCATCTGTTACTCTTTGTGGTGTTCTGTGGTAGCAGTCTCCTGTATTAAATTTTCCCCTCCCACTTTAAACATACATATGTGAGTGTGTGTGGTTTGCAGGCAGAGACCATGGAAACGCTGGGCTGTCAGTCAGGCCATCGTGCACCAAACTGCCATCTGGATAAAAGTGATCTCTGTCAGACGGATGAGCACAAGGCTGCTGAGCAGCAGAATTCCATTGACGCGGCATGTCAGTTGCAGCCAGCAAGGCTCGAGGTGAAGGTGCCCTGTGTCGCAGATACTGGTAAGTTGATATTGTACATTGCAGTGGTTACATATCTATCGCCCTCTGCTAAGTTTCCTGCAGGCGGTAATGTTAGATTCAGTTGTGGAGCAGTCATCTTGCACTAGGGCCACAGGGACATAGATTTGGCAGGTTGTGGGTTACTTGTCCCTGGTCTAAACATTGCAGCAGGTATTCAGCTTAGCATTTTGCTTCTGTATCTGTGGTTATGCTATTTGTCAGGCCATTTCTTGAAATTTTAAATTTCTTCATTCTCATTTTAGGATTAAAATGTTATCTCCTTAGAAAACCTTATCTTGAGACTTCACTTCTTTATATCCATTAACTATAGGACCAAAAATAGTATAAATATATGATCCCTTATGATGTGTTTGTGTGTTCCCTTTCCCAAGTAAGTGCTTGGTCCTTGTGTATTCAGACTTACCTCCACGTACAGCATGTAGTTGTGTGCCACCAGTCTTGAGTATGCTTGGGGACACAATAAGCTGACATGTTTTCCATTCCTGACATTTGTAGTTGGTTTGTACTCTACATCCATTTCCCTGAGCCTTGCACTGTGGGGGAAGCATCTCATTCAGTTAGGCAGTGCCATGTTCCAGGTTGTTAGTCACTGGCCTTTCACTCTGACGCACTCCACGTGGGATTCATTGTGGACAAAGTAACAGTGGGACACAGTTTTCTAAGTAGTTTGGTTTTCCCCTGTCAGTATCATTCCACCGTTGTTTCCTACTCATTCATTCATCATCTCTCGCTGATGCTATGTCATCTCAATAATTGACAGTGTCATTAAATAACACACTGAAGCAAATATTTAAAAAGTAATAAATGTTGGTGAGTTACAGCAGTTATCCACCCAACAGAATGGATTGGCCCAGTCCAGAGTTGCATTGCATAATATTGTTATTATGTATTACTGTAGGTACTTGTGCATGTGTATGTGGTGGGAGGGTAGTGCAAAAACAGAGAAGCTCATGTGCAGATCTTCTGTGGATACAGATCATGTGACGTTATGGTAGGCTAAAGCACAAAAGAAGTAGGAACATGTGAGTAGCTAAAAGTTAAGTGAAATTCAGGCTTGAATTATGTTTTGAAGGGTTATAGTGCTTTTCACACATCTGTAGCTACACACTCAGTGAACTTTTAGACTGCTTGGCCCTGAAAATGAATATGTTACGGCCCTGTAAACATGAATACCTACCTGTCCAACAACACAGCATCACATCACAGAAGACTGGTGTCTTCAGCAACACGACTGTCATAGCCTCAAATTGCTCATTGATTTCTTAAGATGCAATGTAAATAGAACTATAGAAATTTAATTCTCTAGTGTTGCAGCACCATCCAACGATGCTCAGGCTGTTAAGTGCTTTGGCAGGCTGCAGTGGTTCTACCTTAGCAATGCTTCTTGGATCCTCTGCTCCACCTGAACAGCTGGCACTGGGTGAATTTGGGGAACCATTGTCTGTAGGGGATGCTGTATTCCAGCTGCTTGCCATGCTGGCTTACAAGGCAACTTCCCCACAGTTGATCCTCAGGCCCCTGTTTGATTTTCTATCTTCTGGTAAGTTGCATTCAGAGTGTGATGTGGTTGGAAAACACTTCTGTCACGTAAGCTACACTGTTGGATGATTAACATTCTGGTGGGTGCCAGAATTTAAATGAGAGCTGCATTTCGAACTCCATTAAATGTCATTGTCTGTACCTGACATTCAGTGTTTGGAGCATCACATTGCGTGACAGGTATACCTGATGTTAGGTGCCAGAGTGTTAAATAAAACTTGACAGATGTGATTTACAGGAGTTGGAGATAAAGGTAACAGTAAAGTTTACCCTAGAACAGGCCACGAAGGTCCAGAGGGGGAGTAAAGGTATAACTCTACTCTTTCTTTAACGTCAGCACTAGATGGGAGAGGCTGGTCAATGCCATGCCCTGGCCACTTTACCCCCAGGAAAGAGACCTGGTACTCATTGTATAGGAGGCTGGGTGGGCCCCAGGACCGGTCTGGACGGGTGCAGAAAATCTCACCCCTACTGGGATTCGATCCCCGGACTGTCCAGCACAGGGGTTGCTGAACTTAACCCAGGGGATATTGTCCTTTGGTCACACAGAAATTTGGAGGCCAGTGAAACACAGTTCTGTAATGTGAGTGGCTGTAATTTCAAGCCTAGGATCTGATTCCTTGCAAGGTCAAACATTTTTGTGGCTGCCATTTCTGGATTATTTGTGACACCCATTGTGACTCCTACACTGGTGGTTATGGCTTGATTGCCACAGTGGCTAGAGTTGTGTTGTGCTTATGTGTCAGGAAATATATTATTTGCATGTAGTGAAATGAATTTGTGGTCATACCATGCTGTGCATATGATAGCTAGTGTAGACACACCTGTTCAGGCATATTGAAGAAGATATGACCAGCTAGTGACTATGTTCCTGTAGTGCACATCGGCCCAAAGTTGGCTGTGCAGTACAGTTGACAGTAGAATTGGTTTTACTTACACCACATATAAATGTGATGATTATCAAGCAACAACAAAAATGGCATTTCCCTTGCTGTAGGTAGTTACTTCTGTCTAAAATAATTCTCAAAAATCAAAGGTGAAGCACTGAACCAAACAAATATACAGAACTTAATACACAGAAATAATATATGAAATCAGAATATGAGTATAATCTTATATTTTTGTCTTGGAAGCATAATGTTTCATGGTTGCAGCATTATTGGCCTGTTGTGCCATTTTAAAGTGCAGTGTGTATACTGCATTTCTGCTGCTTTGTTACATGGTGAGTGTGTTTTGTACTTATTTCAGCATGCAATTCGCTGCCTCCAGTGGGTGCAGTTGGTGTGATGCAGCTCTCAGAACCTCTGCTATGGTTTATATTACGAGTGCTGGACAAGGAGAGTGCTTTGGCAGAATTCAACGGAATGGGTGGTGTCAAGGTTTGTTCCACAAGAATTGAAACAGTCTATTAATGTGCGTCATGAACAGAATTGCCTCAGAGCATGGGGTCTTACAGATATCACTGAAACACACGAAATAGTGAAACAAGGCAAACTACCAAAACAAGCTACAGTATCAGTTATCTCTGCCACCATTGACGCTGAATGTGTAGTGGTTCCTCCTGCGAACTCAGCACTTTCAGACTTAAAATGTTGCATCTTGTATCATGTACTAATCAGTATACGTATACATGCATGCATGTATGTGTATGTGTGTACAAGTGGGTGTTGGTGTGTGTGTGTTTGTGTATGTTATTGTAAATCACCTATAAACATAAGCATTGTAAATCACAACCAAATTATATTTAATTTACCTCTGGCATGTTTTGGTTTAATAAGCTATTATTAAGGAGTTTAGTAAATAAAACTGGGAGGTACCAGAAGTTAGATATTTAAAAAATTTTAAAAATATACAGCAAGATGTATGAGTGTTAAAAAATCATAGCTCTGTCAGCTTTTGTGTGTTCACTGCGTAGAGTGTATGAAATAAATGCATGGTGGGGAAGCTATCCATCTCCATATTTCTTCTGTAAGACTGCGTGCCCTGCGTTAGTGGAGTGAAGTATTTGAAGTCTACATAGTTACTGGACGGATTCTGTTTTAGTGCAGTTCTGTCCCTACTTTTTGTGAAGTTCATACTGAACCATTTGTACTCCTAGCACAGCAAAAGTGTTAAATTTACATTCTTGTGTGTTATGTGTATCCTCTTTTCTGTTGCTTTACTAAATAGCTCGGAGAAAGGTATCAGGTCTCATTTTCGAAAAACAGTTTTTTTTTGCTGGCACTTACTGTTACAGTTTGTCCTGATGAAATAAGGTACTATTAACTGCATATGGTTGGGATTTATATTCATTTGAGGATTCACATCTTCTGGGATGTGATGTTATGTCATTTGGTGAGTACTACCTGATGTAATGTCTTCAGAATGTTGGGAACCACCCATCTGATGACAGCATCATGTTCTGGAAGCCCAAACTACTCAGAATGTTGAGAACTAGTTGCCTGATAACATAGCAGCACATCCTGGAAGCCCTGAATGCTCAGAATGTTCAGAACTATTTGCTTGATAACAGAGCATCACATTCTGGAAGCCCCAACTACTCAGAATGTTGAGAACTAGTTGCCTGATAACATAACATCACATCCTGGAAGCCCTGAATGCACAGAATGTTGGGAACTAGTTGCCTGGTGACACAACATCACATCCCAGAAGCCAGATTGCTCAGACTAGTTGCCTGATGACACAGAATCACATCCCAGAAACCAGAATGCTCAGAATGTTGAGAACTAGTTGCCAGATGACACAGCATCACATTCCAGAAGCCAGAGTGCTCAGAATGTTGCGAACTAGTTGCCTGATGACACAGAATCACATCCCAGAAGCCAGAGTGCTCAGAATGTTGAGAACTAGTTGCCTGAAAACAGAGCATCACATCCTGGAAGCCCCAACTACTCAGAATGTTGAGAACTAGTTGCCTGATAACAAACCATAATATCCTGAAAGCCTCAAATGCTCAGAATGTTGAGAACTATTTGCCGGATGACACAGCATCACATCCCAGTAGCCAGAATGCCCAGAATGTTGAGAACTAATAGCCTGATGAGATTGCATCACATCCCAGAAGCCAGAGTGCTCGGAATGTTGAGAACCACTCACTGATGATGCAGCGTCACATCCTGGGAGCCCTGAATGCTCAGAATCTTGAGAACCACTCACCTGATGACACAGTGTCACATCCCAGACACCCCGAATGCTCAGCAACACTGCTATGATAACCTGAAATTTTGTGTTATCTTAAGTTAATTGCTACCTCGTCTTAGTTGTGCAGAAACTGAATAGTGATTTGTTGTTTGTAGGTGATCTGTGAGAATCTGGTGAAGAGTAATCAGGCGCTGATAAATGCACATCCTAGCTTGGTGTCTGTAGTAATGCAGCATTTTAGTCATACACCTCCAAGCAATTCTCTGAACAACAAAAAACAGCCTAGTCCATTTGAGACATATGAGGGACTTCTAAACTTTGCGCCTTTGGGTAAGTTTTACTTATCTTTGTTTCCAGCTGTTTGATTTCAGACTGTATTTTTTAATTTATCACTATATATTCTTTTAATATTCTTACAGAATGGGTTACTTCTGGCTGTGACATTAGGCTGTATAGGTCACTGTAGCTTGGGAGTGCTTTACGTCATAGATGTTTCATAAATAACTAATTAAAACCATGTCAGAAAGACTTGTTGAAATGGAGGTATAGCTCCACACTTTCTTAACTTTACACTAGGTAGAGGTGAGTTGTCAGCTTCATGCTCTGGCCAGCTTTCCTTTGTGGAAAACATTCCTGGTATACACCAGAAATGCTTCAGAGTTAGTCTGGACATTGGGACAAAGAGAAAAAATTTGGCCTAGGCGAGGAACTGAACCTTAATTTCCGAGCCCATGCCCTCACTATATGTTGTGCTGTCTTTGCTTATTTTTGGTGCATCCAGAGGAAAAGTGAAATTCATCTCCGTGGGCTGCTTTTAGAATAGTTATATCCCATGGGTCTTACACAGAACTTCCACACATGTGCATGCACGTACACATGGTGTTCAATGCATTATGTCATATTTTATAGAATTATGATAGTAGTCTGTCTGATGGGCACCAGGGGCTTCTTTGACTTGAGGTAAGGTGGCTAGTGAAGGTGACCAATCATTTACAGTACACATGGATGTAAGGAGTATTAGTGTGTCTGTGTGTGTGTCTTAAAGGCTCTGTGCTTAATGAAGTACAGAGAAACTTTTCTTAGGTTAGATCTGTGCTCCTCTAGGATACTGCATAGCATATAGTTGTAATTCCTTACCAATGTTGCAGGGCAACCTATCAGTCTCATCTTTAAGGGTTCAGAAATGTAATTCCTTACCAGTGTTGCAGGACAACCTATCAGTCTCATCTTTAAGGGTTAAGAAATCCAAGAAGGAAGATTATTGGGACTGAAGGGTTGTCCCAACCATCGATAAGGAATTACCACTATATGCTGCGTAATTTCCCAGAATGAAGTTCTCATCTTCTTCGCAGCAGAAGCTTGAAATCACATTTTGTAGGTTATTTCTTCTGTGATTAGGGTTTGAAGCTTTTGTACAGACCAACATACTTTTAATGTGGAATTGTGTAAAATTATGTAATTCTCTCAAACAGAAATTGGTTGATAGAAATGTTTTCTGTGTAAGTTTCACAATTTCCAGCATCAGTTGACCAAAATGTGTCTTGTTTAGGTACCATAAGTTCAAGCAATCCCACAGCACAACCAGCCGATGTTCTGATACAGTCTGCACCTCCTCATCGAAGAGCTCGAACTCCAGCTTGGTCCTATCATTTCTACCCAGATGAAACATGGGTAGACCTTACTCTCACCCTTCCGTGCGCTGTGCTGCTGAAGGAAGTACAGTTGCAGCCACATGTTACTTCACTGGCAAGTAGGTACCTGTGTGGAACAGCTGCATTTAGACCAGGGCATCTTTAGTCAGTGACTGAAACTCCCATTTACAGTTGTCATGTTGGTCTCTTCAGTGGATCTGGCTAGATGAGAGTGGTTGGTAAGTGACTGTTCTTGGAAGGAAATGGAGACTGGTAACATAGTGCCCACAGACATTCCATTGACACAGCAGCCAGTGATGGATCCTCTTTGCAAAGAACTCTCTGAGGTGTTGATAGATGACAGCACCATTACTGTGGTGAAGTCATTGTGGACCTTGATGTCACCATCATTACAGGACACAGAAAGAGACATCATATTGGACAATAACACACATCTGTCTGCTGCCTGTACTTTCTAGGACGTGCTATATTCCCTGTGCTGGAACATGTTGCATCATCCCCATTCAGCAAAGGCCTTGAACTGTTTGACTTCCATATGTTTAGTTCTAAGAAAGTGCTAAGGGCTATACATTCCAGTAATGATAAGATGTCAAAGCTGTAATGGTGCAGTTGATTGCAAGAGAAGCCTAGGGGATCTGTGAGCTGGGCTGTCTGTGAGATGCCTGGCTCAGCACCCACAAGTGGTCGTACCACACCACTAACCTCTAAACGTAGCATTTTATATATTTATTCAACAAATATAGGTACTGAATATTTTAAACATGGTATACACTCTCCATTTATTTCTCTTCAAAATGCAGTTTGTTTCATAATTCTAACATATTTGGTTCCTGTTTTATTCACATTTTATATACAGTGTGTGCTAAAATTAAACAAAAATAATTCCGGTGCCAGCTGTTTTCCTTCACCAAGAACTATCCCAAAATAGGTTTCATTTGAACAAACAAATGGGTACATTTATCAAAATTTATAGGCTGGAGGGGAGGAAAGTGTGATAATATGTGGTTTGATGCCACTTGGGATCAACTAACATATTATCCAGCCTGTAGCCTTATCAGTACCAAGTGTCTGGTTTCTGCCCCCTCTTTGTTGTTATATAACCTTACCACTGATCTTATGGATTTGTTTTGAGAGAGCCTGTCAACTGTCTAGCACACAGTTTTTTTTTTTTTTAAGCCTGTCCGTCGGCTGTAGCTGTTGAAGTGTCGCGGGACAGCAGCTCAGGTCTGGTGCCAGTCTGTCCACCGCTCTCCACAGCTGGACTCACTTTTGTTCGCCTTAGTCTTCCACAGCCTGAGATAGTCACCAGTGTTCTGGTCAGACTGTATAAACCACGAGATTCCTCAAATATTGGATTGTCTCAGATTCGACTTCTTGGTTCAACAACTTTTGGAGAAACAATTTTCAAGACTGTCAATGTGGATGTTCCAGATGAAGAACAGCTTACCAAATCGAGGTATGCATTCTGTTCTGAATTGTGTTGTGGACAGATTTCAGGTACTTAAGTTATTTAGAGAAAGTACTGAGAATGTCATTTGAGTTAATCTTGTTTGATTTTTTGGGGCAAAATTGATGAAAATCATCATTCTTTGTACTTACTGTGATTTTCATGCATGGAACTGGGTTTGTATTTACATGCAGTCTTGTTGCAGGAGTGACGTGTTTATTTATTATGCGCAAACTGTTTTTCCAAATGTCAAGTTCAAGTCATGTTTTGTAGGTTTTGAGGTTCTCATGGTGGTTTGCTGAAGATTTTATTATTGTAGAATGTGATGCTGTGTCAACTGGCAGATAGGTAACATTGTTTCAGCTGACCATAATGGCATGATCTTCAAGGTCAGGCAGCCCAACTTCTTTTGGTTTGCTTGATCTCAAAAATTAAAGGACTGCATCTCTTCCTGTCATAGACTACACAGCCAGTTATGTGGCATCATGTTTCAATAAGACTTCACTCTTGAAGCCATTCCTCATAGAGCATAAAATAATAATTAATATATTTGTGTTGCTATAGGACAGAAATGAAAGATGCATTCGTGTGATTCATCCCCAGTGATATAAGAATGTGTCATTGTGAATGAAAGCATAGTTCACTGACAGAACATTAACAAAGGAATGTCACACTGTTTTTTTTGGCAGTTTGGGTTGGCTCAGGTTGTTGCATCACTGCCTTAGTCTGCCCAGTCAGGATTCTGAGTTAGCAGTTGCTGTAGTGACATCAACAGCAGGTGTCCCTGGTCTGCTGGAGGCGTGCTGTGGTCTGCTGTTGATCCCTGCACCATCACCTTCACTGTTCACCCCAAACTTGGAGCGAGTCCTTCTTAAGCTTGGCCTACATAACTGTGATCTGGGCCTGAAGCTGATAAATACCCTTCTGAGAAATGGAGCAGCTGCTTTTCTGCAAGGTATATGTGTCTGTAAATTTGGTTATACTTGGAACAGCGTAGGATCATAAGAACATGAAATTTTGAAGACAGTTGGTGACAAATTTGGCTTTTTACATGAACTAATAATACTTGAGGTCACAGGAAGTTCTTCTTGGGGATGGGCAGAATGAAACAAAGAAAGCAAACTTGTAGGTGAACGTGTTCACGTAAGGCAGGCGCAATGAATAAGTTTCCCTAGACGGTAACTTTTATGATAAGCATTTTATTTTTCATTAGGAGCAGCAGTTGTACAAGGAGTGACATGTAACAGATAGTGCAAGAGTCACTTAGTCAGTCTGTCTGTCAGCCAGTTGCATTTCAGGGCATAAGTTGATGTGCTGTGACAGCAACATTGGAAATTTTTTCCCACAAAAGAAGTTAATAGTGTGATTTGCTTTCTGAGTCCAACGTTTTTCCCCATCGAAATTCACCACCAGTTTATACAGGTGTTAGCTGATGATATAATGAGAAAGCAGCACATCTGGCGATGGTGCATAGAGTTTGAAAATAGATGAACAGATGTCCATGATGATCATACTTGTCAGCACATCACTTCAGAGACATGTGTTACAGCAGGAGTGGAGGACTGATTTTGGATTACTACATAGTTGCAGTTTCAGAGTTTACTACTGCATTGCAGCTGTCCATTGAAACTGTTGTTGAATGGTGTGATTGTAAGAGTCTGGTTTCTACTGTGTCAGAATTATTAAATGCATGCCAAGATGGGACACATGCATTAGCGTGCTCTGGGATTGGGTGGGAAATTAACGACACTTACTTGGAATAGATGAGCTATATTTAATGTTTATGACATTGGAAACTTTCCTTCTTGATTATTCTACATAATATGTAGATGCAACAACACAGTGTGCATTGAAGAAGTCATCTTTAGTTTCCTTACAGAACGCAAGTAAGACCAAAATTTAAACCCATGTCATCAACTTTTCTGGAACTTGTTTGCCCCATGTTGAAATGCAATACAGTTTTTAATTTCATGTCATTAAGCTGCACTTGGTGCTGTTTTAAAATTTTGGGCAAAATATTTTAATAAAAGTCTCTGATAAAGAACATTTGAGGCCTCTTTTATGTCTACAGCATTGAAGTATGTTGATACTGAACACTGTGAAGAATGCTGTCCTGGGCTGTGGTTCTGTGTCATGTGGATCAACATTTGTAAGGAATCTGCTGCCCATTTGTCAGATTGCAGGGTATCATGTGCAGGACGTGTCCTTACAGTAACTGTCGTGTGTATGTAAAGTGGTTCCAGTGGGTCAGCGGTATCAGAACACTAATTGCATCAATGCTCTGCAAAGCTGAAACCTGTTACCTGACTGGGGGGGGGAGAGAAAAAAAATTGAACCACTGCCACTTAGCTTCACACATTTGCTGGAGTGTGTGATTGTGGCCACTACTATTGTTTTGTCTAGACCACCTTATACAACAAGGTCAGAGAATGACACACTAAGACAAAGTGTTTGTATTTCAGAATATTTTGAGGCAGAGCCAGCAGTTGCTTCATCTGTTGCTAGATGTTGCATGTAACTACATTTCGCAGTATTTTGGACCTCTAATGAACCAACCTACTGACTTCCTGACTGACTAACTCACAGGATAAGATTCCTTCTGCAGAAACTAATATTTCCTCAGTTAGGAAAGACATTCCCTGCTTTATATGATATCTAGAGGATTATTATGGTGTTAGCAAGAACCCACCACTTGCCCCCTATCCTGAGCCATATGAAAGCAGTCCATGTCCTTTCATCTCCTTTGCTGAAGACACGTTTTAATATTATCTTTCATGTATGCCCAGGTCTTCTAAGTGGTTTTTATGTGTTTTTGTTCTCTCCCATATCTGACATATGCATCACCTATCTCTTCCTGCTTGATTTAATCACCCACATAGTAGTTTGAACATTAGCACATTTTTTGTTATATATTTCTGTGCCATGAAATTTTGCACAGCAGTGGTGAAAAGCTGCAATATCTTCACTTGAGAGGTGAAACAGTAACTTATGTCCCAGGAATGAAAATTTTGAAATTAAGAATGAAAAGAATTTTTAAATTCTCAGTAGCCTTCATTTGTTGGTATGTTTTATTCTGCCACTGAAGTTAAGTCTGTTTAATTCACAGGTTCATTGTCTGTAGGCCAGTCAGTTCCATCAACATCTGCAGTTGTAGACTCAGTAGTGGAGCTGTTGTACCAGCTGTGTACCACACAGGATGAGGCCACACAGGACAGAGTGAATGCCTTGCTCTTCTGGCTGCATGAAACTGGAAGTGCAGCTGTTCAGGTTTGTATATATATGGGCTGTCTTATGTTCTTTTTGGGTATGCTGTGGGTGCAGTAGTTGCCTCAAGAGTCCACACATAGTGTCATGTTCCAGAAGACTGTCTTCCAATAAGGTAGGCACCCTTGTTAGTGGTTGAATGAGTTGCACTCTGGTTGTCATGCCAACTATTGTTACCAAGTTGTGTGTTCTATATGATGTATGCAGTCTTGGTGAAAACAGTTTTTAAAACTGAGAAAGAATGTGTTTGCTGTGAGGTACAAGGTGAAGTTGAAACAGTTGAGCATGAAGCATGTGATACAGAATAGCACCACCATGTGAGATTTCACGTTCTTCCAGCAGTGTTGATAAGGATTCAGATGTTTTGGAATGTGATGCTTTGTAGGATGAGTGGTTCCAGATGTTTCAAAGGAGGGCCAAGTAGTCACTCTTGCAGATTAAATCAGTATGTTCCTTTGACAAATCACATCCCAGAAGACTTGAATCCATAACACTGCCAGAGGGCAGCACTAAAATAGATGATTTCATTGCATGCATTGGTGTAAAAGAGGCCACATGGATGTGTGTGTGTGTTTGTATGTATGTATGTATGTATGTATGTATGTATGTATGTATGTAAACATTAAGGCAGCCTGTCGTATGATGGACATGTGACTGCCAGTCGCAGTATTCACCAGCATGAGAATTTCAGACCTCACAATGTTCAGGGTGTCATTTGTCAGGAGAGTTTTTTTCTCAAATTTCATTGTCTTACGTGCCCTCTGTCATTTTCCACATTATTTACTCTGTCATTTTTCATAGCTATTGAATATGATTTAGGTCCGTCACAGAACAGAAGAATACGGTGTGACATCTGCTCTTCAGTACTGGGTTTAGTCAAACTTTATCCAACACTGAACATAATAATTACAGCTTAGATGTGATGAATTGTACAAGACTGTGTACTGGTAGAATTACCATTGTGTGTTTCAGTCATTTTCCATAATCACATTGTCATTACAACTTTTGCTTTACAACCAAGTGTAATTGTTGTGATTAGAATAACGGTTTTGTACAGTGTGTTTTTTTTCTCACTGCTGTGAGCACTGCAGCTATAATGGGATCACGCAGCAGTTGCTGGCTTTCTATGCGCAAAAAATGATCTCCTCGGAGCATCAATAAAAGGAAGACCCCCCTACTAACAGAAAGAACAGCTGTTATTGGAAAAATACATGAGGCATTAGAGAACTAGTGTTATTGGAAGCAATTGAGGCCCTATCCCAAATTATTAAACTCTTTCACAGAACCATTGCAGTGCTCAAACACATAAGAAATTTATAATTGAGGTTCCAGGAAGAAATAAATTTGTGTGGTAACATTCCATGCCCTTAGTTTTTTAAATTCCATGCATATTTTGTTGCAGGATTCAATATTACACTAATTTACTTAGTTTTATGGAGCACAATCACAGTTATAACCCTTTTCTTAGTTAAGTGAAGTGAATACTGGGCATTACCACACCATACTACACCACACCACACCACACCACATCACACACCACACCTCACCACACCACAACGTACCACACCACACCACACCACACCACATCACACACCACACCTCACCACACCACAACGTACCACACCACACCACACTCTATGTGCCTTACAGTTCATCATGCACACTTGCCCTACTGTGTCTCATTCACTGCTATGTACAATTCAGATCTCTGCAGTTTAACATCCTTGTTTTATGCAGTCCACATGTCTGTTAGTTGCGACTCTTACTCTTACTAGGCTCTACAATGGATATATGCTTCTTTCAATATACAGAATAAGCAACATACCAATATGCAGAGTGGTGAAATTTGGTCCCCTTCATCAGCCTATGTACACAGCGCAGCAGCCATCTTGTGGGCAGGACATGAAACTGGAGTTAACTATGATCTGCCAGGGATGGTTACAACAGATCTGTTTGGGTAGGTGACTACTATGTGGACCATTGCAACCATTGCCACAGTGTTGTTAAGGTAAAGGTAGTGTTGTCCATTGGCATACCATGGAGGCATATTGCATTGGCCTCTTTATGCCTCCAGTAATATCCAGTATGCCCGTGGAATAAGAGACTGTGTGGGTGCCAAATCCAATCTTGACACTTTGGAGAAGAGGAAACTCTCTTCTCTGTACTGCACAATTTTTTGGACATCCAGCCTGTAGTCTAGTCACTACACCAACTTAGCTCTCCTGGCTCCAAACAACTGTTATTCTGTATGTACTGTGCATTGTTTCTAATTTGCAGTGGCATGTGCCAGAATTATGTCAAGAACCTCTGGTGGAGGGGTTGGAGAATTTGCATGTTACTGTTCGTGCTGTAGCTTTATACAGCATGATGCCGTGCTGCAGCTCTGCAGGGTTTCACTACAGCCATGATAGTTTCAGCAAGCTGAGATTACAGTTAAGAATGCTCACAAAATAACGAAAGAACAAATAAAACTTTTAGGCAGTTTAGAATGTAGTGTTTGTCAATGCCTGTAGAAAAGGTGATGGTTTGACTATGTAAAAACAATGGGTAGATAAAGATACTGAGAAGCACATTACATCTCAAATAAAAATGAAAGAGATCTGTGAGAAGACCCAGAGCAAGATGTTTTAGTTGGTTATGGGATGTTCAAGAGAGAGGAAAGAGCTGGCAAGAAATGAACAAGGAGTAATTATGGACAGCTGGAAAAAATTGAAGACTTTGCTTCCATAACCCACCAAATACAGATATGGTGATGGTGATGGCTGCAACAGCAGCAGTGCTGATGGTATGGTCACAGCAGTCAGTGAAAATAACTTACTTAAGCCATTATTTTCATTTTCTATAAGTTCACATTTACAGTTAGTTTATTATGTGATAAAATGAAATACACCCATTCCAATGCTTGGATTTTACCAAAGTCATTTGCAATTAATGTAGACCATCTTTATTAATTCTTCTTATGTAAAACTACAAGGAACAGTTCCTTTCTTGAAAAGCTATTAGTTGCTCAGGTAGTTGAGCAGTTCACTATGCTGTATGGGATTGGAAGGTTCATTACAGTGTTCGCTACATTCTGTCGCTCTCTGTATACTGAGCCGGGTGAATGTAGAATGAAAGGATGCCTTCACTTTAGAATGTATGTGTTTGTTACTTGTGTCTGTAACTTGAAGGTTAAAGTATTTAAAACTGTCATTTTGCATGCTGTTGTTTGGGGGAGGAAACCTGATCTCACCCTCTAGTGGAGAATGTAGGCTGAGGGTATTTAAAATGGAAGTGCTGAGGGGAATATTTGGACCTAAGAGGGCGAAAGTACCAGGAGGTTGGAGAAGACTATAATGAGCTTCATATGTCGCATTCTTCACAGTGTATTGTTACGATGCTTAAATCAGTGAGGATGGGTTGAGTGAAATATGTATCATGCGTGGGTATGATGGCCCCCTACTTCAGCATAGTGGCAGGGCTTGTGTGGTCATATGATCACGAGAGCTATGCTGACGGTAGCATATGCTACTGGTAGGGCCTCCCATCCCAGACGGGTCAAGGGTGATGACCCAGACAATAAAGGATACCCTGGTCCTTCAGGTTGGGAGTTGGGCGTGAGGCTCACAACCCCACCCCTTAAAAAAAAAAAATATTGTTGCCAAACCTCAAGGAAATGAAGCTGGACAGATACCTGGGCAATGACATGAAGCAATACACAAAGGTCTGTGGCTAAGAATACGAAACATGTTAGAATTAAACATTGGCACATGGAACGCTCGTTCATTGTGTAGAGCAGGAGTGTTAAAGATGCTTATAAATCAGCTTAGTGCTTATAAAGCAGACGTAGTAGCCCTCCAAGAGATACGTTGGACTGGCAGTGGAATCCTAGAAAAATGAGACTGCACCCACTTCTGTAGTTATGACAACAAAGATCATATATTGGGTACTGGGTTTCTAGTTTCTAGTTTCTAATTTCTAAAAGAATCAAACATTTAATTGTAGACTTTAAACTTATTACCCCTAGAATTTGCACTCTGAGAATTAGGAGAAAAATTTTTTAAATTGCAGTTTCATTAATGACCATGCACCTACAGAGACATCTGATGATGAAGAAAACGATGGGTATTTTTATGCCATAGAAAAAGCCTATGACACAAGCCCAAGAAATGACATAAAAATTGTTCGTGGCGACTTTAATGCTTAGGTGGGCGAGGAACCTGTTAATTTTCCCACAGTAGGCAGTTACAGTCTTTACAGTCTCATGAATGACAATGGATCCCGGCTGATATAGTTTGCAGTATCGCGTAGTATGATCATAGGATCAACATTCCACCCACGTTTAGATATCCATAAGAGTACATGGAGGTCACCTGATGGTGTAACATTCAATCAGATAGATCATCTTTAGTTGACAGAAGACATAAATCTAACCTAATTGATGTCAGGTCATGTTGAGGTTCCAATATTGATTCAGACCACTACTTGGTTATTTCCTGTCTAAGAGCTCAAATGTCAAATATTAAGCAAGTAACTGGCATTAGAACAAGTAAATACCATGTATCAAACCTGACATCTACTGAAGTGTTGGAACAATACAGGCAACAAATAGAAGAGAAGTTAAATCATATTACATTTACTGAACAGGACAGTGGAGAAGAATTGTGGGAGAGATGTGAAACAATCATTAATTCTGTAACTGAAGAGGTGCTGGGCATCATGGAACCAGCAAATAAAGGAACGTGGTTTGATGATGAATGCCAGGCTGCCACAAAAGACAAAATCAAAGCATACGGGAAGGTGCAACAAGGATGTGGTACCAGAAGCTTAATAGAGGAGTACAAAGAAAAGAGAAGAAAAGAAAACACAGTTCATAAAAGAAAGAAAAAATAATGGATGAATGTGGAATTAGAAAATATGGAATTGCTGAGGAAACAACATGACTGCAGAAAATTTTACAAGGAAATTAATATGCTTAGAAAGCAATTTAAGCCAAGAGTCCATATATGTAGGAATGAAAATGGATCATTAATAAGTAATGAACAGGAGATGCTCGACATATGGGTAAGACACTAAGATACATTATTAAATGGAAGGAAGGATAATGAATATGTTACTTTTACTACTATAAGTAGTAATCAAGTATTGAAGGGAAAGACACAGGACACAATAGATGCCCCCATTATTGGGGAAATTGAAACAGCACAGAAGAAATTAAAAAAAAATAAATCTCCTGGGACAGACAATATTCCAGCTGAACTACTAAAGTTTGGCGGTGATAGACTAAAGCAGTGGCTGAAGCGTATATTTTCATCAATGTGGGTCAGTGAAGAAATCCCAAGAGAGTGGGTTCAAGGAATTATATTTCCACTGCATAATAAAGGTGACAGGTTGGAATGTGATAACTATAGAGAAAGCTCTCTGTTAAATGTGACATATAAGGTATTTTCTAATATCTTGTACACAAGACTCCTTCCTCATATAGAAAGCAAACTTGGACATTACCAGGTGGGGTTTCACACGTGAAAGTTGACAATAATTCATTTGGATTGCGACAAATTTTGGAAATGATGAAAGAATTTAGAATTTCCTTCCACCTACTTTTTGTTGATTTCAAAAGTGCATATGACAACATTGATAGGGAGCAAATGTATGTAGCCATGAATGAACTAAATATTCCACAGAAATTAATAAGGTTATTGAGAATGATAATGTCTCATATGCAGAGCCAGATTAAAATTTAGTCGAACCTCTTAGCACCTTTTATAATACACAAGGGTGTCTGACAAGGAGACCCACTGGCATGTCTTCATTGTAATGTAACATTGGAATATGCAATTAGAAAATTGGCATACAAACAAGTGGCATCATATTCTACAAGTCAGTCCAACTTATGGCCTATGCTGATGACATAGTTATCATTGGCAGGTCTCTAGCATCAATGAAAGTAGGTTTTCGGTTACTTGAAGATGCAAGCATAGAAGTGGGGTTAGTCATCAATGAAGGCAAAACCAAATATATGGCAGCAGCTAACACCCAGAATTGCAGCAAGGATACAGCTTTGAAAGAGTTGACAGCTATACGTATCTTGGTTCACTGGTGAATGGTGACAGTAATGTCTCAGAAGGAAATACAAACCTTCTTATAGCCACTAATAGATCATTTTGGACTAAAAAGACATTTTAAGTCACAGTTACTTTCCAGGAAGACAGAAATTCATATATATAAAACACTTGTGAGGCCAGTACCTACATACGCCGCAGAAACCTGGATTATGACAAAAAATGATGAAAGAAGACTGAGTACCTTCAAAAGGAAAATCCTTTGCAGAATATTTGTTCCAGTATGCAAGGGAGGACATTGGTGGAAGAGGTACAATAGAGAAGTGCAAGAGAGCTTTACAATGAACCAAAAATAGTTAATGTAATAAAATTCAGTAGCCTGAGGTGGGTGGGTCATGTGTGAATGGATGAAAATGAAAAAACATAATGTGGACAAACCCTGGAGGTAACCGAGGATGTGGCCAACTGAAATCAAGATGGATTAAGAGGGTGGAGGATGACAAAAGGAAACTGGGTTGTAGTTGGCAGGCAGATGCCCAGGATAAAGGATGCTGGCGAAATTTGCTTGAGGAGGCCAAGGCCCACCCAGGGTTGTCGAGCTGGCGGCGGTGGAGGCGACGGCAGCAAATACATACGTTCAGAATTTATTGTCTGAAAACCAGAAGAGATGAGACTACTTTGGGATGTATTAGTAAAGGAATTGAAGTAACTCTGAGTCTGCCAGCAGGTTGTTGTGAACACAGTAATAACTTGGGGTCTCCTGGACAGTTTTAGGTATTTTTCTGAATGTGTTTTGATTTTTTCCTCAACAGGGATTTCATTCCATGAAGTTAATTGGTTGGAATTAGTTGTTACTGCAGCACGATGCATGTGAAAAAGCTGTTTTTTTTTAATAAGTATCTCTGCTGATAATCTTACTTTATTGCACTAGTTGTTTGCACTAGTGTCTTGATATATTTTGAGTATCTCTGCTGACCATCTTATGTGGGTCAGTATGAAAGCAAATCTCTCATATTTTTTTCCTCAGAAACTCTAATTATGATTACAGTTACCATAAAGTCAGTCTTTCTCTACCTTTGTGTGAGATTCTGACTGCTGTTTGCATAAAACTCTTTGCTGTAGTGTTGCAGCTGTGCTTCAGCTTATCATTCTCTGCCAGTTAGCACCCTCAGAGTGTATTATTTAGGAGCCCAAAAAGATGGAAGACAGAAGGCGCTAAATCAGGACTCTAGGGAGGATGAGGACTTGATTCATCTTCCTGCTTGGCTGAATGCAGTCTGTTGGGAACAGACTGGACAAATGAAAACTCGAGGAAATTATTTAAGATTTTGATATAGAAAAAGCAATAATTGGGTGAAAAATTTGTTTGTGGTGAACTTTTCATGGTTCTTTAGCAGGAAATTTTCTTATGTGGGATGTTTTAAAATGGTAAGGTATATGTTAATCACATGGGATAATTTTGGTGCTTTGGTGCTTTTTTATCGTGACGTCTTTGACAGGAAAACTGCTTACAAAGGCATCTTAAGTGAGTGTCACTTTTTTTTAGGAGATCCTATTTCCTCTAAGTTACATGTGAAAAGAAACTACTGATCAATCAAAAGGAATGCTCAGGTTCCAAAGATTGTCAGTGAATTTTTTTATTGGCAGTCATTTCTAAACTACAGAAAGAATAATGGCTCTTATGGGAAACACTGTATGTCTCTTCAGTGTAATCTAGAATTAATGTTGCTACATGTGAGTAGTAGGTAACTTGGTTGTGACATGGCTGAGGCAGTCAGTCACCTGCTTGTCAGTGTGGAGGCTTGGGCTTATGCCCAGCACTTCAGTTTCCCCTGTTAGTATCGTTCGACCAATGCTCCATACTCATTCATTAATCTGCCACTTATGCTGTATAATGTTCTTCTCCCAATACTTCACTTTCCCCTGTTAGTATCATTCCACCAATGCTACATACTCATTCAGTCATCTACCACCGACACTGTATAATGTTCTTCTCCCAGCACTTCAGTTTTCCCTGTCAGTATTATTCCAACAATGCTACATACTCATTCATTCATCTACCACCAATGCCATACAATTTTTTCCTCCCAGTACATAAGTTTCCCCTATTAGTTTCATTCCACCAATGCTATATACTCATTCATTCATTCATTCATTCATTCATTCATCTACCACTGATGCTGTATAGCGCTTTTCTCCCATTACTTCAATTTCCCTTGTCAGTATCATTCCACCAATGCTCCATACTCATTCATTCATCTACCACCCACGCTGTATAATGTTTTTCTCCCAGTATGTCAGTTTCCCCTGTCAGTATCATTCCACAAATGCTCCACACTCATTCATTTATCTTCCACCTGCACTGTATAATGTTTTTCTCCCAGTACTTATTTTCCCCTGTCAATATCATTCCACCAATGCTCCATACTCATTCATTCATCTATCACCCACACTGTATAATATTTTTCTCCCAGTACGTCAATTTCCCCGGTCAGTATCATTCCACAAATGCTCCATACTCATTCATTCATCTACCACTTGCACTGTATAAGGTTTTTCTCACAGTACATACTTTCCCCTGTATCATTCCACCACTGCTCCATACTCATTCATGGATCTGTCACTGGCACTATACAGTCTTAGCAGCTAACAGTGATACAGTTTGTCCCACTCGCTACTGAACCCAGCATTTCTTTAATAATTATAACACTAATGAAGATATTGCAACAAAATTTGAACAGGAGTACGTTTGTTGTGTGAGAAATGAAGAGGAATGTGTCTGTAGTGTGTGTCTGTAGTGCGCCTAATTGTTGTGACACGGTAAAATTATTAAAGAAATGTTGGGTTCGGTAGTGAGTGGGACACACTGTATTAAATAAATCATACTTAAAAGGTAATTTTGTTCTTTTCTAGCATTTTGTACAAATGGACATTAATTCTGCCAGCTCACTCAGCTCTGAAAAGAGCTGTTGACACATTGCTCTGTTCAATGTGTTATATAAAACCAGCTCTCTTTCCAACACTGCTCCAGCGTATGGGTGTGTTGGTACCCAACTTGGCAACACATCACAATGCGTCCATCTCTGATGATAGGTAACTTACAGGTTGCATTAATGTATTGTCATGTGCACTATGACAGTTTGTATGGTCTCTATGGCTGTCACTTTGATATGTTCTGTCTGTGCTTTATTTATAGGAAAGATCATGAGTTGGATGAATTGTATGCTTCAATCTCAGATGACTCAAAAGAGCAGGCAATTGGAAATGAACAGAGTAATGATAGTGGTGAATGGTACAATCATCTGATGATCCAGGACCTCCAGAGAATGAGCTTAAGTGAATGCCAGCTGATGACAGTAGCAATGGCATGTCAATCTCCCCCAGCCATTCACCAGTTGTTGGATTCAGGCTTACCAACTGTGTTGACACATGGTATCCTAGGTACGTATGACTCTGAGTATCTGCTGTGATATGCAATGTTCACATCACACACTACTGAGGTTAATACCATGAAACATTAAACATTTGATATTGGCTATACAATGCAACTTTGAAGTAATTTTCACATGTCATTGGAGATAGTATGACTTACTAACTTTTTAATGCAGATAATTTGGAGTTTCGTTACTTTGTAGTTTGAAGTAGAGTGCATCACATGTTAGTTACTGAATTTTGAATAATTTGTTTATAAATGTGCAACAAACAGTTTGCTCTATTTTGTGGAGGAGGATATACACATGCCTTTCACCAGATGCACAGATTTTGGGAGACTTTTCAGGCTCCAGTTGGGATTTACCTGTCTTCCAAAGTTAGTTCCTGTAGGCGATTTTTGTTATGATGTGCTGGGCCAATTAATGCAGTCATGATCATGGATGTTCAGTCATTGCCAAACTGTACTCCTTTTTGTGACATGTTGCTGAAGCAACATGTGGGACGTCAGTTCCATAACATTGAGCAAGCAGGAATGGCTGTTTGTGAATGGCTGTGAATGTAGGAGTTAATGTGCTTGTGGGTTATGAGAGCTACATTTATTGCTGTTATGGCTTCTTATTTAATTATGATCCATGGAACCTTAATTGTTGAACATTGTTTGTATCTTAAATTTTTATCCTCATTGAAGTAACATATTGACTGTCAGAAAAGTATTATAGAATGTAACATTTTTACTGCTGGGGAAGTATTATAGAATGTAACAATTTCGATGCTGGGGAAGTATTGTAGAACGTAACATTTCTACTGTTGGGGAAGTTTTATAGAATGTAACATTTTTACTGTTGGGGAAGTATAATGGAATGTAACATTTTTTACTGTTGGGGAAGTATTATAAAATGTAACATTTTTACTGTTGGGGAAGTATTATAGAATAACAATTTCACTGCTGGGGATGTATTATAGAATGTAACATTTTTACTGCTGGGAAAGTATTATAGAATGTAACAATTTCACTGCTGGGGTAGTATTATAGAATGTAACATTTCTACTGTCGGGAAGTATTATAGAATGTGACATTTTTACTGTTGGGGAAGTGTTATTGAATGCAACAGTTTTACTGCTGGGGAAGTATTACAGAATGTAACATTTTCACTGTAAGTGAAGTATTATGGAATGTAACTTTTTTTTACTGCCTGTGAAGTGTTACAGAATGTAGCATTTTTATTGTTCGTGAAGTATTAGAACAGTTTAAGTGACAAAAGAATTAAATTTCTTAATCTTTCTGACCAGAATTCTGCACTCAAGAACAGTGCCTTGGACAGAATAACTCCAAGTGCACTGACAAGATACACAGTTTTTATTCAGCCAAGAGACATTTGGATCAGTCACGAATGACAGATGCTGATAAGGCAGGTGAAAGGGAAGGAAGAACACATGTTCTGTCAAACCCACAAGGTCAGTGGTCTGTTGTGGTATTATGTTCGCATGAATTGGTATTCTAACCTGGATTTTTGCAGTTTGTCATTGTTAATAGCATGGGGTGATCAGATGAAATACCACAGTACAACAGGGTTAAATGTAGAATTCTGTGATGCTGAAGTGCCGAGTGGTTAGGTGTAGAGAGTAATTGTGAGTTCCAACACTGTGTGATGAGTCTTGAGTCCTGCTTGGAGTTATTTATGATACAGAATGGCCCACAAATCAGCTAACCCCCCCCCCAGAATCATGTTGGTAGGTATATTGGGGTTTAAACATGTGAGTTGGCTGCAGACTGTGTTTCTAATTCAGTAACTCCAGTTTAATGCATGTATGATTTGTGTAACTAATGAAGCTTTATAAACTGTATATTATTGTACATTATACTGATTAGTTAACCTTTCAGCGTGGGGGTATTTAAAACCCAGTCAATACTGTGATGTGGGAAGGTTTTTCTATGGGGTATTTAAATTTTGAGCTAAATTGTGCAGGAGTCTATTCAAAATAATGTAGTTTTGTTAATAGTG
>Ga0123355_10000808_pt1 | contig 42843 bp, 39 predicted proteins | sample TergutEmb28metaG_3_FD_89872 | JGI IMG/M metagenome (GOLD analysis project Ga0123355, IMG submission 89872) | Embiratermes neotenicus P1 segment gut microbial communities from Petit-Saut dam, French Guiana - Emb289 P1 | ecosystem: Host-associated > Arthropoda: Insects > Digestive system > Gut ...
AGTGTAGAAAGTATCCGGTCACAGGGCTTTGAAATCTTAATGCAAGAAGAAGCCTTTCCGATCACGCGTTTTTATGACGTGGGAGCGCTTGTATATTTTGCAAAGGCAATTGAGTGGGAATTTCCCGGTTTCTCCGTGGAGTCGTCCCTCTCGGTGCTTTGTGACTTGCATGAGTGGATTGAAGAAAGGGGTTTCATCGAAAGCCGTGAACACAGATTTATCCTTGTAGCTCAAAAATAGAATGGTTCTGTCAAAAGCCATTTGGAGAGTTAGAAAATGCAGGCAAAAGACGAACCCCCACCGTAATAGTGGGGGTTCGCTTTGCTCGGTGAGAGAATATCTAAACAAGTGCACTGGCAATGAAACCTATTGTATTATATGGGCGTGGTTTTAACGAAAACGATGTGCTAGTCCGGCTTGCTTCATGATCGCATTTGCAACGTGCCTTGATTTTATTTTGCTGTCTACAGGAAAGCTCTTACCCACGATCGGACTGAACCATATGTCATGGTCGCCTTTGCCGCGGCGGCGAAAGGAACAAGCGTGTTGTGTCAGTATATCACGAACCTTTTTCTCGTATTCAGCCATTAGGCAAGCAACCTTTCAGAATGCATATACAGGCGCACAGGGGTGTTCGGTTCATTTTCTGCTAAAATCTCAGACGCAACGATCTTGACTTTTTCAATCAGAGCATCGAAAGAGTTGCTTTCCAGGGCGAGCGGGATGTCATCGCAAACGGCAATCCAAACACCAGCTTCCTCATCCCAAGTAAATTCAATTCGATATTCTTTCATAGCGCGGCACCTCCTATAGTCTTACTATAGTATACACAGTTTCGGCTTGAAAATCAATGCTACAAGGCACATACTCACTGTCACACGATCCATACAAGTTGAAATCTCGCCGAAACTCTAGTAGAATGAGTAGGACATAAATCATACAGACAAGGAATCAAGCTTATGAGTCGTATTTTAGTCGTTGAAGATGAAATAAAAATTCAAGAGATCTTAACTGAATTTCTACAAGAAAACGGACACACCGTAGACTGCGCTGGTGATGGTCTATCCGGTGTTGCCATGTTTCAGAAACATTCTTATGATCTGGTCTTGCTGGATGTGATGATGCCCAAGATTGACGGTTTTGCTGTGCTGGAACTCATCCGGCAAGGGTCGCATGTTCCGATCATTATGATTACCGCAATGGATGGGGAAGAATATCAGACCAAAGGCTTTGATTTGCAAGTTGATGACTATATCACAAAACCTTTTTCCATGAATCTGGTGCTGCGCCGGATTGAAGCCGTGCTTCGCCGCACACAGACCAACCCTGAACCTGTAAGCACTCGCCTTATGTTGGAACATGGGTGTATTACCTTAGACAAAGAGGCATGTGAGGTTCGAGTATCAGGAGACACTGTGCCTTTTACCTATAAAGAATACGAAATTTTAAAGCTATTGCTGGAGAACAAAAACAAGGTTTTTACGCGGGACGAGCTCTTGCGTCAAATATGGGGCTATGATTTCATTGGGGATGATAAGACGGTAAACAACCACATGATGCGAATCCGGAAAAAATTAGGGGAAGATTCCATTGTGACCGTACGGGGAGTGGGGTATAAACTTGGTGAATAGAATCAGAGGCAGTTTAAGTACCAAAATCTTTCTCGGCATTGTGGTAAGCTTGCTTGCCGCTAGTCTTCTCATGTTCGGGATGCTGCGGATTGTGATGCCCCAGACCTATGAGCGGCGGCTGAACACAATGTTGGGGGACAACCTGTACGAACTTGTAGTAGAGCTTGAGCAGACCCCACAGAGTCAGTGGGAAACGTTGCTTACTACATTTGTCTTTGAAAATGGCGCCAGCATCCAAATCATGAGCGTAGGGGACGGAGCGGGAAGTCAAACTTTCTTAGGGACAAGCTATCTCACGATATTTAGCGATATTCACAGCCATTCAGGCATCTTCACGACAACAAGCATTTCTGTCGCAATATCCTTTTGGCACAATGGCACAGAGTTTATCATTACAACAATAGGGGATGCGGCGATCAGGGCAGTCATACAAATGACAGGCATTTTTGCGGAAGTGTTTCCCTATGTTTTGCTTCTTGTCCTGCTCACGGCTGTCCTCGCAGCGTTTCTCTATTCTCGCTTTTTGGCAAAGCCCATTGTGCAGATCAGCGGTATCTCAAAGAAAATAGCCAATCTGGAATTGACAGAGCGCTGTGACACCTCCCGCAGTGACGAGATTGGTATCCTTGCAAACAATCTCAACGATATGGCAGAGAAGTTGTCCGCTTCTATGGGCGAACTACAAAGCGCCAACGAGCAATTGCAGGCGGATATTGAAAAAGAGCGGGAAGACGAACGCCGCCGCCGTGACTTCTTTGTCGCCATTTCCCATGAACTCAAAACCCCTGTTACCATTTTGAAAGGCGAATTGGATGGGATGATCTTGAATGTGGGGAAATTCAAAGACAGGGACAAATATTTACAAGAGGCATATAAAACCAGTGAGTCCATCGAAAAGCTGGTACAAGAGATTATGACACTGGCGAAATTGGACACCATTCGTTTACAGCGAGAGGATGTAGATTTGTCCCAAATCACAGATGAATGTGTAGGGGCTTATGAATCGATGGCGCAAAGCAAGGACATGCAAATAAATCGCCGATATGATGCAGATGCCATCATCCAAGGGGACAAGACACAGATACAAACCGTTCTTTCTAATATCATCGGCAATGCCGTGAAACATTCGCCGGAGCACAGTCTGATTGATGTGTACATTGCAAAAGAGGAAAGCACCGTAAGACTTTCTGTGGAAAATTCCGGTGTCCATATCGCACCCGATGAGCTTTCAAAAATTTGGGAGCCGTTCTACCGTACGGATAAATCCCGCAGCAGAGACACAGGCGGCAGTGGCTTGGGGCTGTACATCGTCAAAACCATATTGGATTTGCATGGCTTTGCCTATCAGCTTACACCGACTGAGGCGGGTATGAAGTTTACGGTCATATTCTGATCATGTGATCAAAATATGATCAGACCGTGACTTGAATGATATGCTTGGGACTTATAATGGATTCGTCCATGGGGACAAACAAAATCATAAGGAGACCTGAGTATGAAGAAGATGAAACGATCGATTGCCCTATTGTTTTCTATCGCTTGCCTGTTGCTATTTGGCGCTTGCAGTGCAGAGGAAGAATACGAACCGCCTGTGGAACCGAGTGCCTATGAACAGGAAGCGCGGCAGGTGAGAAGTGATGACTTGAGCCATCAAGACGGCATTCCGGCGTGGTTGTTGGCGGGGCTTGCGGCATATGAATCAGGTCAGCAAACCGCAGCAGAGGTCGCCCAGTGGTATGCAGAGGCGACTGCAAGGGGACTGCCCGGTTTAACGGATGAGTGGTTTATCCCCGGCTTGATCGAAGATACATTGCGTGAGGATATTGAAGCTGTGTCCTATGCCTTTGTGCGGCATCTGTCTGAGACAGATGAGCTGGACAATTTGATCGCGCTTTATCGGCGAGATATAGAGTCTTGGTATGATGCAGAAAGCTGGAGTGCAGCACAAGCACGAGGGGCGGAGCAGGCGCGGGCGGAGCTATGGGCGGACTTTCTTGGCGCAGATGTCAATGTGCAAGATGTGATTTTTCAGTATCAATTTGGAGACATGCACGATGAGCTTTCTCTTACAGGCTCTGTAGAAATTGAGTTCAACGCCCTAGCCCAAGGGGGATGGTATTTCTTTTCACCAACACCAAACAATTGGACGCGAGAAACGGTGGATCATTTCATCGACGTGAGCGAAGAAGCCATACAGTTTGTGGGAGATTTTCTGGATTATCACCACGAGGAACCCATTATTTCTATTTTCAGAGACGATTCCAATCCCTTTGGCGGCGGCGGATGGTTTTTAGGCGGACGCACGGTGGAGACGTTTGGCGGCATGATGGATAATCCTGAGGGCTTGCTCCTGGTGTTCGCCCACGAGATTGCCCACGCGCTGTTAGAGCTTTCTCCCGCAATCAACCGCAGTAATTTCCCCATGTCATCCATCGCGCCGGGTTTTGATGCCTTTGAAGAGGGGCTCTGTGTTGTCATCCAGTATCTGTTTCTTGCACAGGCAGAAAATACCCGCTTTGCCAATGGCGTATCACAGCAGAGTATTTTCCCCAACATATCGGCTTCAGATTCAGATCATTTGTGGTCAGCGGCGCAGGAAGCGTATGAGCTTGCAGGCGGATTTGCAGATTTTGAAGCGTTCATGGCATTTGTAGAAGAATTTATACTGCCTGTTTCATCCGGTCAGGCAGATTCAGATGCCGGTGGGAGAGCGACGAGGGAAGAAATCATCGCATATGTAGACCGTATGGCAGCGTTCAGTTTAGCCAATCCACACGATTGGGACGGACTTGGAAGTCCTCTGCTTGAGGAAGAGCGCTATGCAGAATTATACGACTATTATACAGCGGCTTCATTCATGTTCTACCTGCTGGAGCACAGAGGCACAAAAGAGGACTTCTTCCGCATATATGCCGATATCTATCTGATGGAAGAGGTGTATGGGCTAAGGATGGAAGAAATGATCGCAGAGTGGCTCGACCATCTGCCGGAGATAGAGGGGTCGTGGATTGACCAATTCGGCGTAGAATATGCGGAATGGTTCATGGAATGGCAGCTTGCGTATATGGAAAACCATTAAATGTCAGGATCATTTCATGGGTGAGTGGATAAACAAAAGAACGAGATTGCTTCTAATCGAAGCGATCTCGTTCTTTCCTTTTCTGAAATGTGATCAAAATGTGATGAACCCGAGATTTAGATTACATCTTCGAGGGTTATACTGGGTGAGAAACGAATCACAAATAAGGAGTACATGCGATGAGCGATTTGATAAACTACCCAATCAGAAGAAAAAGACGAAGACCGATATTGAAAAACTTGGTGGCAATGGTCTGTGCCATGGCAATGATGCTCGGCAGTGGATATATCGGCGCAAGAATTGCCGGCGGACAGGACAGCTCCTTGCGCAGCAATACGGAGACGGCACAGACACAGCACGCTTCGGATGCCTCAGCGGATCATAGCTTTGATCTCTTACACAGTGCGCAAGCGGGCGAAAACCTTAGCTTGACGGAGCTGTTCGCGGGAGCAAATCCGGCGGTGGTTGCCATATCTACTGAAGTTACAGGTCATAATATCTTCGGACAAACGGTGACACGACCGTCAGCAGGGTCAGGATTTTTAATTTCTCCCAATGGATACATCGTTACAAATGACCACGTAATTGAACATGCAAGCAGTGTTACAGTGCTTATGTATGATGGCAGTGAACATCCCGCTACTGTAATCGGACGAGATCCGGAGAGCGACCTTGCCGTGATTCAAATCGAGGGCAGCGATTGGCAGCACCTCCGCTTTGGTGACTCTGACTCCCTGCAAGTGGGAGAGCAGGTGGCAGCAATCGGTAATCCACTGGGCGCACTTGCAAACTCTATGACCGTAGGGCATATCAGCGCTTTTGACCGTGATATCAATATTGATGGCGTGTCACGGAACAAACTGCAAACCGATGCCGCCGTAAACAGCGGAAATTCCGGCGGACCTTTGCTGAATTTGCGGGGAGAGGTAATCGGCGTTGTCAGTGCAAAGTCTATGGGCATGGGCGTAGAGGGCTTGGGTTTTGCGATTCCCTCAAGTCAAGCGGAAATCGTAGTCGGTCAACTAACGCAATACGGGCATGTACGGGGACGTGCGATACTGGGTGTTCAAGTTACCGCTTCGGAGGGCAGCGGATATGTGCAAGTAGCATATGTAAACCGAGGAAGCGCCGCTGAACGTGCGGGCATACTACCGGGAGACATTATTTTGTCTGCAGATGGTGTAATGATTGCAAGCTTTGCAGATTTGCGGGCAGTTCTTGATACGCAATCACCCAATGACAGGATAGAGATACGTGTACAGCGCGATGGCGCAGCAATTGCGCTCACTGCCACCTTGGATGAGTACAGACCTGTTGGATTTTGAGTGAAAGATGATGTTTCGGTGATAGTTGTAGGGGACGCTGGGAGGTTGCTTGTATGGTAGGGGCAGACCTTGTGTCTGCCCTGTCTGGTGAGCGTGTAGGGGCAGACACAAGGTCTGCCCCTACTGTCCGTTCTCGTATCACAAAATTATCTTGACAAAGAGGAAGCACACATGATAGACTACCCATAAGCAAAATGAAATGGGGGAAACACCCATGTTTTCAAACAGCGTAACATTCACATTTTACTACTATTACTTTACAGGCAGAAAGTAATAGTAATTTGTGTTGCGTGACACCGAAGATAGTGCCCCAGATAGCGGGCAAAGGATCAAAACACCACACAGATTACGAATCTGGGTGGTATTTTTTGTTTTAGAGAGGAATATGCGTCATGGTAGTAGTATTAAGACCGGAAACACAGCCTGAGAAAATCGAACATCTGAAGAAGTGGCTTCAAGAAAAAGGTCTTCTCGTACGTGAGTTTCAGGGGCAGGAGCAATGTGTTTTAGGACTCATCGGCGATACGGCAGTCATTGACATTGATATGCTGCGCAGTTTAGATATCATAGAATCCGCAGCAGAAATGCGTGACCCTTTCAAGGCGGTAAACCGTGCGCTCCATCCGGAGGATACGGTGATTACCACCCTGGGCGGAAGCCATGCCAAAATCGGTGGCGGACACTTCGCGCTGATTGCAGGTCCTTGCTCTGTCGAGTCTAGAGAACAGGTGACCTTTGTGGCAGATGTGGTCAAAGCGGCTGGTGCCAACTTCTTCCGCGGCGGTGCCTTTAAACCCCGCACCTCTCCTTACGATTTCCAAGGTTTGGGTGCCGAGGGGCTTGACCTCCTTTTAGAAGTGAAGAGGCAAACCGGACTTCCCATTGTAACGGAGATCATGGACATCCGCAGCCTCGAATTTTACGGTGAGGTAGATGTGATTCAAGTGGGAGCCCGCAACACACAAAACTTTGACCTTTTACGTGAGCTGGGCAAAGTAAACAATGCCATTTTGCTCAAAAGAGGGCTTGCCGGAACCATCAAAGAACTCCTCATGAGTGCGGAATACATCATGGCAAGCGGCAATGAAAACGTGATCCTTTGTGAGCGGGGGATTCGCACGTATGAGTCCACCTACGCCCGCAATACCTTGGACATATCCGCCGTGCCGATTCTAAAGAAGCTGACCCATTTGCCTGTGGTAGTCGATCCAAGCCACGCAACAGGAAAGGCAGACCTTGTGCCGTCCATGGCGGCGGCAGCAGTGGCAGCGGGCGCGGATGGGCTCATGATCGAAGTGCATAACGACCCGCCCCGCGCCCTTTGTGACGGTGCCCAGTCTCTTACCCCGGAACAGTTCAAAGAAACAGCAGACAAAATCTTTCGGATTCGGGAGGCGATTCGCTGATGAAAGTCGGAGTGGTTGGATTAGGACTCATTGGCGGTTCTCTCGCCAAGGCGTACAAACGCAGAGAAGAGATCACAGTTCTGGGTGCAGATCGGGATAAGTCTATCCTAGACTTTGCAAATCTGGCACAGGCGATTGACGGTGAGTTGACAGACGAGACAATCGGAGGCTGTGACCTGATTTTACTCGCAACTTATCCCCAAGGTGTGATCGACTGGGTGACAGAAAAAGCACCTTTGCTCTCGAAAGACACAATGGTGATCGACTGTACCGGTACCAAGCGTCGGATTTGTGAAGCCCTGTTCCCCCTTGCGAAAGAGCATGGCTTCACTTTCATCGGCGGACACCCCATGGCGGGACTTTGGCAGTCCGGTTTTAAGTACAGCAGGGAAGATCTCTTTGAGGGTGCGCCTATGGTCATCGTGCCGCCGTCTTTTGAGGACATTCGCCTCTTTGATCAAATCCAAAGCCTCCTCGCCCCTGTTGGTTTCGGGCGGATTTCCGTGACTACTGCCGAAGAGCATGACGAGGTGATCGCCTTTACTTCTCAAATGGCGCATGTGGTGTCCAATGCCTATATCAAAAGCCCCACAGCGGGTAAGCACTTAGGCTATTCCGCGGGCAGTTATCAAGACCTCACCCGCGTGGCATGGCTGAATCCTGATATGTGGACAGAGCTGTTTCTAGAAAATCGAGATGACCTCCTGCGGGAGATGGACTATTTCCTGACAGCAATGCAGGCATACCGCGATGCCTTAGATCAGCGGGATGCAGGGCAGCTATGGCGACTCTTAGACGAGGGTCGCCGCCGTAAGAAAGAGGTGGATGGACGATGACAAAAGTAACAGTCAAAGCAAGCCGCGATTATAACATTCTGATCGGCTCTGGAATCTTGCCCCAAATCGGGAGTGAGATCAAAGCTTTACATCCAGATATCGGCACCCTTGCTATTGTGACGGATGAAACTGTGGGCGATTTGTACTTGGAAACGGTCAAGACCGCGCTTACAGAAGCAGGCTTCCGCGTGATTTCCCGCACCATCACACCGGGAGAAGCGTCGAAAAATGGGACGCAGTATTTGGAGTTGCTGGAGTGGCTTTCAGAAAATCATATTACCCGCAGTGATGCCCTCATCGCCTTAGGCGGCGGTGTGGTGGGAGATTTGACAGGCTTTCTGGCGGCAACACATCTGCGCGGCGTACCTTATGTGCAGATACCCACCACGCTCCTTGCCATGGTAGACTCTTCCGTCGGCGGCAAGACGGCGATTGACCTAAAAGCGGGAAAAAATCTGGCAGGAGCTTTTTATCAGCCAAGTCTTGTGCTTTGTGATACAGACACACTGGACACCTTGCCCCAAAGCGTCTTTCGTGGGGGGATGGCAGAGGTGATCAAATACGGCATGTTGGGTTCAGACCGGTTGCTGGATCAGCTTCTCAACGAGCCCATGGAGGGAAATCTAAACCACATTATCGCCACCTGTGTTACCATCAAGCGAGACATCATCCAAAACGACGAATTTGACCGAGGTGAGCGGCAATTGCTCAACTTCGGACACACAGTTGGTCACGCAATCGAGCAACTTTCCGCTTATGAGATACCCCACGGCAACGCCGTCGCCATCGGTATGGTGATCGAGACCCGGGCAGCAATGGAGCAGGGATATGCACCGGCGGACTGTTTGCATCGATTGAAGAATCTACTCAAGCACTTCGACCTGCCGATAAGCACGGACTATGGAGCGCGTGAGCTCTACGAAAAAGCCTTACAAGACAAAAAGCGAACAGGGGAGACCATCACAGTTGTCACGCCCACCGCCCTTGGAGCGTGCAGGCTGCAACGACTCCCCATCACAGAGCTTCACGCATGGATAGAAATGGGGCTGAAACCATGGTTGTAAGAGTGCAAGCGGGACAGATTGCAGGTGATGTGACCATTATCCCATCCAAATCACACCTGCACCGCCTCTTGATTGCCGCTGCTTTGGCGGATGGGGAAACGCTTTTGCGCTCCGGTAAAACAGAGGCGGAAGATGTGGAAGCCACCATCGCTTGTCTGCAAGCATTGGGTGCAGAGGTTGATCGCGTGGCAGATGGGTTTCAGGTAAAACCAATCGACCGCACAAAACTACCGAAATCAGCAATTTTACCTGTGAGAGAGAGCGGATCGACTCTTCGCTTTATGCTCCCCATTGTGTGTGCCTTGGGCGTTCAAGGGGAGTTCCACATGGCAGGTCGTCTGCCGGAGCGACCTATGGAACCGCTAGACAGGGAACTCACACAAAAGGGAATCCGTCTGTGGAAGAAAAGTCCGAATATTCTGTGTACAGAGGGGCAACTTGAGTCTGGGGCATTTGAACTCCCCGGCGATATCTCATCTCAGTACATCACAGGTCTACTCTTAGCGCTTCCCTTGCTTGCAGGGGATAGTCATCTCACTGTGCATGAACCCATTGAGTCAGAAGACTATATTGAGATGACACTAGAAGTATTAGAAACATTTGGTGGATTGCCGGAGAAGAGAGGCAATCGCTATCAAATAAAAGGCGGCGAGACATTCCGCAGTCCCGGCGCGGCACTCGTAGAGGGTGACTGGTCAAACGCCGCATTTTGGTTAGTGGCGGGAGTCATGCCCGGCGGGAATATCCGCTTAGGAGGACTAAATCCTGAGAGTAAACAAGGCGACAAAGAAGCTTGCGCAATCCTAAGGCGAATGGGTGCAAATGTGACATGGGAGGATGGCATCATCACAGTCACTGAGGGAGTCCGCCGCAGTACCGAGATCGACGCTGCCGGAGTTCCCGACCTGATCCCTGTTCTATCCGCAATCGCCGCTATCTGCGAGGGGACGACCATCGTCCGAAACGCGGCGCGTCTGCGCATCAAAGAGTCTGACCGCCTGACCGCGACCGCCCAGACCTTAAACGCCTTGGGTGCTAAAGTGAAAGAGTTGCCGGACGGACTGGAAATCACAGGCGTTCCAAGGCTAGTTGGCGGTACAGTAGACAGTTGGGGTGATCACCGCATCGCCATGACAGCGGCAATTGCATCTGCCGCCTGTGACAATCCTGTGACAATCACAGGAGCCGAGGCTGTGCGAAAATCTTACCCGCAATTCTGGCGGGAGTTGGAACGTTTGGGTAAGCATTTGACTATTGAAGAGTAAGACGAGAATGGGTGAAATATTTGGGCGATATAAGCCTCCTTTTCCAAAGGAGGTGGCAGGCGAAGCCTAAGGTCGGATTTGCTACATGAAGCAAGAACTCAAAGATTTAAAAGGCAATCCTCAGTCAGCTTCGCTGACAGCTCCTTTGAAAAAGGAGCCTGGGGCGAAACGTCTATACACATATTCAAAAGGGGGTAGATCAAGTGGCAAGCATATGGAAGAATCAGCTCACGCTCTCTATTTTCGGAGAGTCTCACGGTCTTGCCATTGGCATGACCATAGACGGTATCCCGGCGGGTGAGGTGGTGGATATGGAGCGGCTCCAAGCCTTTCTCAATCGCCGCGCACCGGGACGCACGCCTTGGTCAACGCCCCGGAAAGAGACGGATATCCCGGAATTTCTCTCCGGTCTCAAAGATGGCAAAACAACAGGCGCCCCCATCACGGCGATTATCCGCAATGAAAACACACGATCAAAAGATTATGTGAACTTGAAGCGAGTCCCAAGACCCGGTCACGCGGATTTCACGGCAGAGGTGAAATACGGCGGACATCAAGACAATGCCGGCGGCGGGCACTTTTCAGGCAGACTCACAGCGCCCCTTTGTATTGCAGGTGGAATTATACTGCAAATCCTAGCAAGGCGTGGTATCACAGTGGGTGCGCATATCGCTTCCATCGGAGCCGTGCAAGATCAGTGTTTTGATCCGGTGCAGATTGACAAATCAATGCTGGAAGCCATTGCGGATAAAGACTTTCCTGTCTTAGACGATGCCGCGGGGGTCACGATGCAAGGAGAGGTAGAGACAGCAAAACGTGAGCTGGACTCTGTAGGCGGCACCATCGAATGCGCTGCCATCGGACTTCCCCCAGGACTGGGGGATCCCATCTTCGATGGAATGGAAAACCGAATCGCAAGCCTTGCATTCGGTATCCCCGCCGTAAAAGGCATCGAGTTTGGCGCGGGATTTGCGGTAAGCACCATGCGAGGAAGTTTACATAATGATGCATTTTGTCTGGATGACGATAGGGTGAAAACCCGCACCAATCATCATGGCGGAATCTTGGGTGGGATCACATCCGCCATGCCGCTCCTCTTCCGCGTTGCCATTAAGCCCACACCATCCATTGGCAGGGTGCAGGAGAGCATAAATCTTGAGACGAGAGAGGCGGCTGCGCTGGAAATTGAGGGGCGGCATGATCCATGCATTGTCCCTCGGGCTGTTCCGTGTATCGAAGCGGCGGCGGCACTTGCAATCTATGACGCAATATTAGAGACGGAGGGAAGAAGACCATGCAACTAGACGAATTACGAGACAAAATAGACCAGATTGACGACGAGCTGCTTCGCCTCTTTGAGCAGCGGATGGAAACTGTCGCTGAAATTGCGGCATGTAAGAAAGCACAGGGCGCTCCGGTGCTGGACAGAAAACGTGAGACCGAAAAACTAGCGAGCCTAGCAGAAAAGGTAAGTCCGGCGATGGAGCCATACGCCCATACCTTGTATGACACCTTGTTTGAACTTTCCCGCTCTTATCAGACCAGCGAAAACGCCCATTCGCCCCTATATGCGGAAATTCAAGACGCGATAAAACACACGCCGCCCCTATTTCCCCAGTCTGCCAATGTGGCATACCAAGGGGTGGCGGGTGCCTATTCTCAGTTTGCGGTAGATCGCTTGTTCAAACGGTCTAATACACATCCATTCAAGACATTTGAAGCCGTCTTCGCCGCCATTGACAGCGGATTTTGTGACTATGGTGTTTTGCCTCTAGAGAACAGTACGGCAGGCTCGGTGACAAAAGTCTATACCCTTATGCAAAACTACGACTTCAAGATTGTCCGCAGTTTGCGCCTGAAAGTCAACCACAATTTGGTGGCGCAAAAAGGGGTGCAATTGGAGGATATCCGCGAAATTTTCTCCCATGAACAAGCCCTTGCGCAATGTGCCGAATATTTAGAAAAGCTCGGACCTGATGTGAAAATTACCAGCTTTGAAGATACGGCAGGTGCGGCGGAAGCCATCGCAAAGTCTGATCGGCGCGATATTGCCGCCATCTGTTCTTATAGCTGTGTCGAACTCTATGACCTAAGCTGTCTGGCGCGTGATATTCAAGATCACAGCAACAATTATACTCGCTTTATTTGCATCTCGAAGAAACTGGAAATCTATCCGGGTGCTGACCGAACTAGCATCATGTTGGTGACATCCCACAAACCGGGTGCGCTCTACAAGATATTGGCACGTTTCTATGCGCTAGGCATCAATCTCATCAAACTGGAGTCACGACCAATGCCCAAGCGCGACTTTCAGTTTATGTTCTATTTTGACCTTGAAACCTCAGTTTACAGCGCGGAACTTGCAAAGCTTCTGGATAGTTTGCAGGAGATTTGTGACGAGTATAAATATCTGGGCAGCTATACAGAGGTGCTCTAATGCGCTGCGGCTTGCTGGGTCAAAGTCTCAAACACAGCTACTCCCCGGCGATCCATAAAGCCTTGGGGGGCGGGTATGACTATGAACTCTTTGAGATAGAACCAGAAAACTTAGAAACATTCTTAAAGAGCAAGGTATGGGACGGCTTAAATGTAACCATTCCCTACAAACAAGCAGTGATTCCATATTGTGCCGAACTATCTGAAACAGCAAGGGCAATCGGGAGCGTAAACACCATTTTGCGCCGCCCTGACGGGAGTCTGTTCGGTGACAACACAGACGCGGCAGGATTCAAAGCCATGCTCCGACGAAGCGGCTGTGCGCTTGCGGGGAAAAAGGTGCTTGTCCTTGGGAGCGGCGGCAGCAGTCTAACTGTTTGCCATGTCTTACAAGAAGAGAGGGCGGGAGAAATCATCGTCATCTCCCGCAAGGGCGAACACAGCTATGAAACCCTAGACCATCACACAGATGCACAGGTGATTGTCAACACCACACCACTTGGCATGTATCCCCATGTGGGAGAGTGCTCGGTTGACATAACACAATTTCCGAGTCTCGAATGTGTCCTCGATCTCGTCTACAATCCAGCTCGTACGCGCCTGCTTCTGGATGCAGAAGCCCAAGGAATTTTGCACGAAAACGGTCTTTCCATGCTAGTAGGGCAAGCAGCAGCGGCAGCAAATCTCTTTGTAGGGGACGATGCCCATATCATGCCCTGCGGGTACATCGTCCCGTTTGATGATGTGACCTACATCCTACGCCAACAGATGGAAAACCTGATCCTAATCGGTATGCCCGGCAGCGGAAAAAGCACCATCGGGCAGCTTTTGGCGGACTGCCTAGACCGTCCTTTCGTGGATACAGACGCAGAGATCGAAAGGCTTGCAGGCACGACAATCCCTGAGATATTCGAGCATGAGGGAGAGGACGCATTCCGCATCCGCGAGACGGAAGTTCTAGCTCGGTGGGGCAAAGAGTCCGGTCTCGTCATTGCCACAGGGGGTGGCGTGGTCACGCGGGAAGAGAATTACTCGCATCTGCACCAAAATGGACGGCTTGTTTTCTTGGAGCGGGAGCGAAAGCACTTAGACCGAACAGATCGTCCGCTTTCCCAGGGGGACTTGCAAGAATTATACAACAATCGCCTGCCCAAATATCAGCGCTTCGCGGATTGTACGGTGCAAAATGCGGGATTGGCAAGGGTAGTAGCAAACAAGGTATTGGAGGCATTTCATGAAACTTTTCGTGATTAACGGTCCAAATCTGAATATGCTGGGAATCCGCCAGCCGGAGATATATGGGTGTGAGGATTATGCGGCGCTGGAGAAGCTTGTCCGCGACACCTGCGCCTCCATGGGGATTGCAGTGACCCTCTTCCAGTCCAACCACGAGGGTGCCATTGTCGATGCCATCCAAGACGCATATGATGTCTATGATGGCATCATCATAAACCCGGCAGCATATACCCACACCAGCATTGCCATCCTAGACGCACTCAAAGCCGTGAACATCCCCGCAGTTGAGGTGCACATATCCGATGTGATGAAGCGGGAAGACTTCCGCAAGGTGTCTTATGCGGGCATGGCGTGCGTCAAGACCATTGCAGGACAAGGGATAGACGGATATCGACAGGCGATTTTGCATCTAGAAGAGTATCTAAATAAAAATAAAAAGTGCACTCAATAAATGCATAAATCGAAAGAAAATGTATATATGAGCACACTCTAAAAATGTGATATTAGCAGAGCACAGGCTGTATCTGTTGCCCATCCAAGGCGGCCTGTGCAGTTTCATCGATCCGGGAGAAATCGGCAACCAAGGAGTTGGGTTTCTTTGCCGGATCGTCTTGCGTAAAGGGCACAAAATACACCAGACGACGCATGAGGAGGATGCCCAGATTGGAGGCATTGCCGGAGAGCCCATCATTGGTTGAAATCGCAAGCACCAAAGGTCGCTCATTGCGCAAGTGCGCCTTGCACGCCATGGTTACCGTGCTGTCCGTCACCCCTGTGGCGATTTTTGAGAGGGTATTGCCCGTGCAGGGGGCAACTACTAACACATCAAACAGTTTGTTCGGACCGATAGGTTCAGCTTCCGGGATAGATGTGATAGCGAGCTTCCCGGTCAATTGTTCGATTTTATTGCGAAAATCTAAAGCTTTGCCAAAGCGTGTATCCGTATGGGCAGCCGCTTCAGATAAAATTGGGGTGATGTCGTAGGCTTCAGCCAGCACACGGAGCTCGTCAAGAATCCGAGCAAAGGTGCAAAAGGAGCCGCAGACGGCAAACCCCATCTTGGGTTTATTCATAAAACTGTCTCCTGTTCAGAGAGTATATTGTAAATGGTATCACGGATGATGGCGGCAGAAGATTCCGGTGCAACTTTGCCGGGTAGTCCCAGCGCCCAGATAGTAGAAATGCCAAGGGACGCAGCAGCGGAGAAGTCAATGCCGCCAGGCTTAGAGGCAAGATCAATGCAGAGCGCAGCGGGATCAAGCAATGCAAGCCGTCTCGCATCTAGCAGCAAATGGGGGACGGTGTTGAATAGAACGGAGCAGGCGGAGAGATTTTCATCCAGTGCGTCCATGTGTATGCCGGTATAGCCATATGCGGAAATCCAAGCAAGATCTGCAAAGCTTCGTGCCGCAACGGTCACACGTGCGCCAAATGCGCGCAACCTGAGTGCCAGCAGTTTCCCGATTCGCCCGAAACCCAGAATGAGTACAGCGCGATCAAGCAGCACAGTAGAAGTTGCCTCCATCGCCACACCGATGGCACCTTCCACAGTCACGGCGGCATTGGCAACAACCAGCTCTTCCCGGCTAAAGTAGTCAAGCAGTGTGAGTTTGTGCACAGAGGCTATCTCATACACCGGCTCCGGAATCCGTCCGCCGCAGATGATCTGCGATGGCGTAAGCAGAGAAAATACTTCAGAAGTAGTAAAAGTGGTATCGCTGAGGGGTGTATTGATTGGATCGCAGCCCTTTGATAGGGGCAAAGGGAGAACAATGCAATCAGCGCCCTGCACGCAATCTCCCAAAGAGGGTGCAAGGGATGCCTGTGTGCTCCGTACCTGATCGCTGGCAAAGACAGATACCGAATGACCATCCAAAGCCAGCAAATCAGCAAGCTTCACCTGCCGCATATCACCGCCGATGACCGCAAACTTCCGCTCTCTCATGGGCAAGACCTCCGTGATCCAAGATACTTCCATTCAGTCTATTCAGAGAGAGTCTAGAGGGTGCGCGTCAAGCTTGTAATCTGCAAAGCTCTCCTGTATACTTGTAGAGGTGATTATCAGTCGCCTGCCCCTAAAGGCTCCTTTCGTAAAGGAGCTACCACAGGCATTTCTTCCGCCGTACCAATCGGTCTTCGGCTTCGCCTTGTCCTCTTGGGGCGTCAGTTATGTCAGCATAGCTGACTGAGGTTTTGTCCTTGACCTTTGTCCTTTTGTAACTTTCTGGCAACAGAAAGGAAAACCTCCGTCAGGCTTCGCCTGCCACCTCCTTTACAAAAGGAGGTTTTAGGTCAGCCAAGAGATGGATTCTTTCTGCATATTACACAGATAGAAAAGGAGTGCAAACCATATGCGCATTTCCAAAGAGAACACCGCCGCTCTATTCATAGACATGCAAGAACGCCTCATCCCCGCAATGGACGGTGGAGCAGAAGCGGTTCAACGCAGTGTAGTCCTACTAGAGGGGCTAAAAGTCATGGACATTCCCATGGTGTTTCTGCGGCAATATCCCAAGGGTTTGGGTGACACAGTGCCGGAACTCAAAGCAGCAATGGGCGATCATGTCCCCTATGACAAATTGGCATACAGCGCCATGGGAGATGAGACGATTCGTGCAGAGTTTATGCGTTTGAAAGAACAGGGCATCCGCAATATTTTGGTTTGTGGCGTTGAGAGCCATGTCTGTGTACTCCAAACCTGCATTGATCTTGTGGCAGAGGGCTTTGCGCCTCTCCTCGTAGCAGATGCAGCGGCATCTCGGAATCCCTATGATAAACAGATTGCCCTACGCCGCGCCCAGCAGGAGCATGTGCTTCTCACAACGGTGGAATCCGCCCTCTTTGAGCTATGTGTTGTGGCGGGGACGGATGAATTTAAGGCGATCTCTAAATTGGTGAGATAGGAGAGTTATTATGGTACATCACGTCCGCTCTATGGGGCTAACGGGACTATCCGGCTATGAAGTTTCCATCGAGTGCTTTCTATCCGGCGGCTTGCCGAGTTTTGACATTGTGGGCTTGCCCGACGCTGCCGTCAAAGAATCCCGCGATCGGGTGCGGGCGGCGATGAAAAACTGTGATATGAAGTTCCCCATCAGCCGTATTACTGTCAATTTGGCACCTGCTGCCAAGAAAAAAGTGGGTACCCTATATGATCTGCCGATTTTACTTGGCATATTGGCCGCAGCAGACCATATTCTAGGACTGCCGGAAGACGCTGCCTTTTTGGGAGAACTCAGTCTCAGCGGTGAACTCCGTCCCATTACAGGGGCGCTCCCTATGGCATTGGGGGCTGCGCGGTTGGGAATCAAACAACTGTTCCTCCCGGCAGAAAATGCCAGTGAAGCTGCTTTTGTGGAAGAACTCACAGTCTATCCGGTGGAAAATATGGAGCAACTTCTGCGTCATTTATCCGATGAAGAACTCATCACGCCCGAACCGCCGCCGGAGATACCGGAGCAGGTCATGATGGGCTTAGATTTCGCCGATGTAAAAGGACAAGAGCATGTCAAGCGCGCGCTTGAGGTTGCGGCGGCCGGTGGACACAATGTCTTACTGGTTGGTCCGCCGGGTGCGGGGAAGAGTATGCTTGCAAAGCGTCTCGCCTCGATTTTACCTGCCATGAGCCGCCATGAAATGCTGGAGATCACAGAGATTCACTCTGTAGCCGGTCTAACAGGGAATGAGCAACCTCTGGTTTCTGACCGTCCTTTCCGCGCACCTCATCATACGGTGTCAGCGCCTGCTATGACAGGGGGTACATCTATGCCCAAACCAGGTGAGATATCTCTTGCCCACAATGGGGTGCTGTTTCTGGATGAATTTCCGGAGTTTGGTAAAAGTGTACTTGAGACCCTGCGTCAGCCCTTAGAAGATGGGGAGGTGACCATCTCTCGCGTGTCGGGGACGGTGACATTTCCCAGCAAACTCATGCTGGTCTGCGCCATGAATCCCTGTAAGTGCGGCTGGTATGGACATGCATCTAGACGCTGCCGTTGCACAGAGGCAAGCGTGACCACCTATCACAGCCGCCTTTCCGGTCCGCTGTTGGATCGCTTGGATTTGGTGCTGGAAGTGGGTGCCTTGGAATACGACGAACTGCGCACCTATGCCCCGACGGAGTCTTCACAAGAGATTCGCGGACGCGTAAACCGTGCCCGCGCCGTGCAAACTGCGCGTTACAAGGATAAAGGCATCACTGCCAATGCCCACATGGGACAGCCGGAACTGAAAGCACATTGCAGGCTGGGCGAAGATGCAGAAGCTCTCATGAAAGGCGCCTTTGATCGCTTGGGACTTACAGCGAGAAGTTACGACCGCATCCTCCGTGTTGCTCGTACCATTGCAGATTTAGACGAGAGTGAACAGATTGAGGCAGGACATTTAGCGGAAGCGATTGGCTATCGTACATACGATTTTAGGAAAGCTTGATTATCCACTGACCAAAACCTCCTTTTGTAAAGGAGGTGGCAGGCGAAGCCTGACGGAGGTTTTTCGCACAGCACAAACAGGTCAAGGGCAATCCTCAGTCGCTACGCGACAGCTCCTTTACGAAAGGAGCCTTTTGGGGCGGGACAGTGTGGATATCACACGTAGGGGCGACCACAGGTCGCCCCTACAGGATTTGATCTTGCTATACAATCCGGGACGATGCGGGCATCGTCCCCTACAAGGGAGCGTAATATCTTGGAAGAAATCATATTACTTAAATTGGGGGAAATTGTCCTCAAGGGTTTGAACAAGCGCTTTTTCATTCAAAAATTGGAAGCCAATATCAATCGCAGACTAGCACAGTTTGGTGATTTCAAAGTTTACACCACACAATCTACAGTCTATGTAGAGCCGCGCAACGAAGCCTGCGATGTAGCGGGTGCATTCAAAGCCATGGGATGTGTGTTTGGCATCTCCTCACTCTCAAGGGCGGCGGCTTGTGCAAAGGAGAAAGAGGCGATTTTAGAGACAGCGAAAGTCTATCTGAAAGAGGACTTCGCCCAGGCAAAATCCTTTAAAGTGGAGTCCAAACGTGCGGACAAGCGTTTTCCCATGACCTCTATCCAACTCAGCCAATACATCGGCGGCGAATTAAACGAGGCATTTCCGGATGTGGCGGTAGATGTCCACAATCCGGAACTTCTGGTTACCGTTGAAGTGCGCGATTTCAAGGCATATGTCCATGCGGCATCTGTGCAAGGAGCGGGAGGGATGCCTGTTGGCTCAAACGGTCGTGCGGTGAGCCTGCTCTCCGGTGGGATTGATAGTCCCGTGGCGACTTATATGATCGCAAAGAGAGGGATACAAATCATCCCTGTTCACTTTTTTTCCTTTCCCTACACATCGGAGCAGGCAAAGGAAAAAGTGCTTAGCCTTGCAAAAAAATTAAGCCCTTACTGCGGCGACATGACAGTAGAGGTTGTTCCCTTTACTCGCATACAAGAGGAGATGCGCCGCGTCTGTCCGGAGGAATTGTTCACCATCATCATGCGCCGTATGATGATGCGCATTTCTGAGCGCATTGCCGAGATGCACGCTTGCAAAGCCTTGGTCACAGGGGAGAGCTTGGGTCAAGTCGCAAGCCAAACTATGGAGGCAATGGCGGCGACAGAGGCATGTATCAGCCTGCCTGTCCTGCGCCCTGTGGTGGGGATGGATAAGGAAGAGATTGTAACAATTGCCCGAAGAATCGACACCTTTGAGACATCCATTCTTCCCTTTGAGGACTGTTGTACCGTTTTCACCCCCAAGCATCCAAAGACCAAGCCCAGACTGCTTCATGTGGAAAACGCCGAAGCCAAGCTGGATATCGAAGCGCTCATCGAAGACGCAATTGCCGGTATTGAACGTATTCGGGTATAATCATGCAAGCATATGATGTACTATGCAGGAAGATTGACGCACTCTTGGCGGGAGAGGAATCTATCCGTGTTGCCATAGACGGACACGCGGCCGCCGGAAAAACAAGTCTTGCGGCATATCTCAATGCGCGCTATGACTGCAATGTATTCCACATGGATCACTTCTTTCTGCGTCCGGAGCAACGAAAGCCCGAACGCCTCGCCCAGCTTGGGGGGAATGTGGATTATGAGCGCTTCAAGGCGGAAGTGCAAGAGCCGCTTTTGGCGGGTGTGCCATTTGCCTATCGTCCATTCAATTGCCGCACGGGGGACTTTGAAGCAGAGGTTGACATAAAACCAAAACAGCTTGCAGTAGTAGAGGGTGCTTACAGTTTGCATCCCACTTTGGCAGATGTCTATCACATCAAAGTGTTCCTGACCATCTCACCCAGGGAGCAACTGCGCCGCATAGAAGCCCGGGATGGGGAGAAACTTTTAGGGCGCTTTGAAAGCGAATGGATTCCCATGGAACATCGCTATTTTGAAACATGTAACATCCCGCAAGGATGTGATTTTATCTTCGGAGAGGAATTGGCAGAATGACCTATAGTGCAGAACTCATTGCCGTTGGCACGGAACTTTTGCTGGGAAACGTGGTGAACACCAACGCCCGGGATTTGTCAGAAGAGCTATCCACCCTTGGCATCAATGTCTTTTATCATACAGTGGTGGGCGATAACCCGGAACGGCTCCGCAAAGTGGTTGAAATCGCCAAGGGGCGGGCGGATATCCTCATCACAACAGGCGGGCTTGGACCCACTTATGATGATTTGACAAAAGAGATATTGGCAGAGTGTTTTGGGAAAAAGTTGGTCTACCACGAAGAAATCGGCGCGGAGATTCGTTCTTATTTTGAAAAACGCATACCCAGCGCCAGTATGACGGAGAACAATCTGCGCCAAGCGTATTTGCCGGAGGGTTCCATAGTCCTCTATAACGACTGCGGCACAGCCCCCGGCTGTGCGTTTTTCGCAGAGGATAAACATGTGATCATGCTCCCGGGTCCGCCCCGGGAGTGCCGTACCATGTTTGCAAACTGCGCGGTTCCATATCTGAAAAGACTCAGCGAGGCAGAAATTGTCTCACAAACCATCCACATCTTTGGTATGGGCGAGAGTGCGGTGGAAGAAAAGCTCAAAGATCTCATGCAAAGTCTGCAAAACCCAAGTCTTGCCCCCTATGCCAAAACAGGCGAGGTCACGCTCCGCCTGACAGCAAAGGCGCAGGACGAGAGAGAGGCGCGGGCGATGATGGCACCCGTATTAGAAAAGGTGCAAACAGCCCTCGGTGATGTGATTTATGGCATTGACGCAGGCAGTTTGGAAGAATGTGTCCTGGCGCTTTTGCTCAAAGCGGGCAAGACCATTGCCACAGCGGAATCCTGCACAGCGGGACTTTTATCCGGTCGGCTAACCAGCATGGGGGGTGCGTCTGCGGCATTTCTCGGTGGCGTGGCGGCCTATGCCAATGAGGTAAAGACAGCGTTTTTGGGCATCCCTCCAGCGTTAATCGAAACAGAGGGTGCTGTCAGCGATAAAGTGGCACGCGCCATGGCAAAAGGTGTACGCCAGCGGATGGGCGCTGACCTCGGAATCGGTATCACTGGAATCGCAGGTCCCAGCGGGGGGAGCGAGGCAAAGCCTGTCGGCACTGTCTTTGTTGCTCTGGAAACCTCTGGCGGCACTTACGTCCGCGCGCTACGGCTTGGCTCTGACAGGGAGCGAGTCCGTGTGATGGCAGTTCACCATGCCCTTGACATGACACGCAGATATCTCACCGGACTCCCGGTCGAGCAGATTGAGGTGTAGGACATGCGCCTGACCAGAGACTTTTTCCAGCGCGACACAGTAGAGGTCGCAAGAGATCTGCTGGGCAAACGCCTTATCCGGCAGACAGAGGACGGCAAAGTAACAGCCGGACTCATTGTTGAGACAGAAGCCTATTGCGGTCGCATCGACAAGGCGTGTCACAGCTACAAGGGAAAAACCGAGCGCACCGCAGTCATGTTCGGTCCCAAGGGACATGCATACATCTACCTGATTTATGGCATGTACCATTGCCTCAACCTAACCAGCGGAAAAGCAGGGGAACCAGAAGCGGTCCTCATCCGCGCCTTAGAGCCGATAGAGGGACTGCACCATATGCATGAGCGCCGCGGGACGGATAAGCATAAAAGTCTCTGCTCTGGTCCCGGTAAGCTCGCCATGGCGCTGGATACGCCAAAGGCTTTGAGTGGCATGGATGTTTGCAGCGGGCAGGCACTCTATCTGGAAGCGGGAATAGAAGTGCCGGAGATCACAGCGTCTCCTCGCATCAACATCGGCTATGCCGAAGAAGCGGTGGACTATCCCTGGCGGTTTACGATTACAGGTAGTCCTTATGTGTCGGTGAAGGTGAGGTAGGATGGAGGAAATTTATCATAGGTAGCTGTAGGGGCGAACCTTGTGTTCGCCCAAAATAAGGGCAGACACAAGGTCTGCCCCTACATGCATAATTTATATTTGATAACAAAAAAGAGCGGTGAAATGAAATGGATTATAATGATTTTGTTATGCGTGCACCAAACCGCAAGAGAGTCCTTGCGGTTTCTATGTTTTTATTGGTAGTATCCATAATAGTTGCTCTATATTTTTTGTATCGCTCTCTCTTTGCTTTTAGTCCGGAAGAAACCTTGCTTTTTAATTTGATATCTCTAATGATTGGAACAGGGTATCTACTTAACTTGGTGCTTACTATTTCTTGGAAATATACGATACAAGGGAATGAGATATCATATAAATCTTTATTTCGGCGTAAATTGTTTACATTTTCCGATATTGTACGGGTGGAGGTAATCCGCGCACAAATAAGACCTAGATGGTTTGGGAGGTCGCTGCCACGTATATTTCAAGAGCAGGATGAAGAGAAAAAGCGGCGTATAGTGGTACTCCCTGCCCCTACTAATTCTGGTAGAAGGGTGCTCCTTCTATACGCCAAAACGGAAAAGCTACCTATTATCTCCGAAGGTATTGCTAATTACGACCTTTTTTTACAGTGCTTAAAAAGGCGAAATATCCCCGGAGCAAGAGATTTATAGAAGCGGTAAAATACCACTCCTAATAAGCATTTTTCGTACCAAAAAAGGCAGATCACATTCTCGTGACCTGCCTTTTCTATTCCTATTTACGCAACTTCAGCGAAACCTCCCGCAGCCCAGCCATCTCTTCAAACAGACGAGCCGCACCTTTCGCCTTTTCTTTCAAAGGAGCATCCGCCTCAATCTCCTCGGCGATTTGCGCCATCACCACACGGACATCCTCTAGCTCTAGGAGATTCACCGCTGTGCAGAAGAAACTCTTCCGCCGTCCGTCATCATAGTGCTCTAGTAAGCGCTCTAAGATTTGGATTTTTTTATCCAGCTCGGCTTTATATGCATCCATGCCCATCTGCTTCGCCTTATCCATGTCTTTGAATTGGTTCTTGTGAGAGATAAAGGAATCCGTCAAATCTACGCCATCATATTTGGAGCAAGGGTATTCCTCACACAAGAAGCAGTATTCAACACCGTGCCGCTCACAGCAGGACAAGATGCCGCAGCCACAATGGGATTCTGTAAAACCCTCTCCCGCGCAACCGGGGCATCGGGATGGTCCATTGGTGTAATAGCGGGGACACAGACCGCAATTGAGTCCACATGCGGAGAACTGGGGGTATGCTCGAAGCTTAAATTTCATATTCTCATGCCCTCTCTAAATTTGGACTCATTTCTCTTGGCATTGTTCGCAAAAGTAAATGCTCCCACCCATATAAGACTCTTTCTTGACTGCCCCGCCGCAATTTGGACAGATCAGCAATTTGTTGTTCTTGCCCAGCTTGGTTTGATAGCCGCCGGGTTCACCGAATAAATTCCGTTCAGTATCGCGCCCACCGGCAGTGGTCATTTCAGCAAGGGTGGATTTCAAACTGTCAAATAGTTCCTGCCGTTGATCTTCCGACAAGGTGTTCATCTTTTTCTTCGGATGAATGTTTGCGTTCAGCAGAATATCTTGCAGGACACCATTTCCAAGCCCGGGAATGCGTTGCTCCGTGGCTAAGAATGCTTTTGCACTCATTTTGAGACTCTTTTCATCAAAGAGTGTCTGGAAATAAGGGTAATCAAATCCATCAGACAAGGGAGGCACGGCTTCTTTCGCCGCTTTATAGTAAAACTCATCGTCCATGGCATGGGGCGGGTAGGCGAATAACATTCCATACATCGCCACGGTTGCGGTCAATGCGGAATCATCATCGAACACGACAAGTAACTGATGTTTCGCCGGTCGCTTTTCATCGGTTTCATAATAGCGTAGATTCACCCCATCGCCGAACTGCAAAAACGCATCTTCCGCCGGCATTTCAATGCGACCGCCATAGGAGACCGCGCCCTCAATCCTGCGTCCACGCAGAAGTGCATCGTAGGCAGATGGATCATCGAAGTACCAAGCGAATTTATGCGGAGACGCTTCGGTGACAACTTCTTTGATGCGCTTTCCTTTTACAGTTTGATCCAGTTGCTGGGATATTACAATGGCTTCCGGTAGTTCAAGCATAGTTTCGCACTCCTTTTACCTAATCTAGCGCAAACTCTGCGCTTTCTTCATCAATCCATAAAGATACTCGCTTTGTGGTGAATCTGATCAAGCAGTAATTCGGGTCAGATACGCCGCCTGGATACACATCTGCCCCGCACGCAAGCCAATCTTGCCAATACTTGCTCTTTGTCTCTTGGTCAGAAAAGAGTTCGACTTCCCCAACAAGGGTGATATTATTCATATCAGTGCAGCAGTTAATGCTTACTTTATTATTTTTTTGAAGACGTTTCCCCTTGTTTGAGTCCATGGTTGTGGTGAAGTAAAGTTCAGAAATATTCTCAGGCTTAATAAGCGATACAGCGGAAGCAGAGGGATATCCATTTTCGTCTATGACACCAAAACTAGCATATGCAAAGGTTTTGATCATTTCATTTGCTTTTTCAAATAATTTCGTGTTCATGGATTTCTCTCCTCGGTTTTAAGCTATCATAACATACGAAACACGACAACAGTATGACGTGTTTAAACGATAAATTTATCGCCTACCCAGCCAAATTTCCCGCAAGAGCGTATATATCCCCGTCTCATTTTGCAAAAACCCAATGCGCCGCGCTAAGTCTGTTGGGAGTTCTGTGGTCACTACACAGGATTTCACGCCCTCCGCAGCAAAGAGGGCATCCAGAACATGCGCCACAGCAAAGACATCAATCCCTTTGCCCTGCGCGTGGGGCAGGATCTGCATCTCAAGCAGTGCGACTTGTTGTCCCGCACGAACCCATATGTGTCCGCAGAAGCCGTGATCGTTGGCGTAGATGGAGAAATCTCTGATCCCCGAATCAGGGAGAGACGCGATATATGCCGCCGGATTGTCAAACAGTTTGGAGAGTCCTTTTACATCCCGCTCACTTGTCTCACGCACGGTGATCCGTCCTGAGTGGAAGCTTGAGAGTGCGGCGCGGACAGAGACATCTTCCGTCTCATCCCGCAATTCTCCGAGGAGTTTCAAGTCTTGGCGTGAGAATAGTAGTTTTTCAAACATATCCGGACGACATTGCAAAGTAGTCAAAAACGCCTGCTTCCGCCGCCAGGCTTCGATGGCGCTGTGATCACCGCCGCGTAACACTTCCGGTACCTCAAGTCCCATCCAGACATCCGGACGGGAATAGTGCGGGTGTTCTAAAAGTCCTGCCCAGTGGCTTTCGTTGGTGAAACAACTTTCATCCGCCAGCACGCCGGGGACAAGACGGCAAACTGCGTCCGCAAGTGCCATAGCAGGGATTTCCCCTCCGGTGAGGACGAAATCGCCCAGAGAGATTTCGTCGTCCACACAGGTGTCAATGAAGCGCTGATCTACGCCCTCATAATGTCCGCAGACCAAGATCAAGCGGTCATACTCCCGCGATAGGTGAATTGCGTCCGCCTGTGTGAATACACGTCCGCGCGGGGAAAAGTAAATCGTCCGTGTTCGGCAGTCCGCAAGAGAGTGCGCATGTTCCCACGCGCTGTGCAAAGGCTGCGCCGTCATAACGCACCCGCGCCCGCCGCCATAGGGATAGTCATCCACCTGATTTTGCCGATTGGTGGTAAAATCCCGAATCTGATGGGTACGAATAGCGAGGAGCCCCTTGTCCGCCGCCCGCCCGATGATGCTCTTGCCGAGAGGTGCCTCAAACATCTCGGGAAAAAGGGTGAGAATGTCGATGATCATTCTACAATCCCTCAATCAGCCGCACACGGATGAAGCCCGCGTCCAGGTTCTTCTCCAGCATAAACGCCGGAACGTCGGGGATCAACCGCTCTGCGCCGTCCGCAGAGACGACCACATATACATCCCCACCCGGACGAGGGAGAATTTCCTTGAGTGTCCCGATGTTTATCCCATCTTCATCCACAACAGGGAGACCAAGGATATCCTGAATAAAAAAGTCCCCCTCTGGCAGCTCTATGTCTTCACGATGGATGTAGACAAGTTTATTTTTCAAAGCAATCGCCGATTCAATATCCGAGACACCCTCTAATATTGCGATCAAAGCATTCTTGTGTACCCGAGAGGACAAAAGCTTCACAGGTGCATCGTCAATATACAGGGTTTCAAACTCCTGCAAAAATTCCGCAGAATCCGCCCAGGGCATGATCTTCACCTCGCCCCGCACCCCGTGTGTGTTTACAATCTTTCCGGCTTCCAGATATTCTTTTTTCATCATATTTCTCCATAGTAATACTAATTTTCGATAAAAAGTCTATCGAAAATACGCCCGCTTTGCGGGCCAGTTATTACGCAAAAGGCGCGCAATAACACGTCTATATGAGTCTCAATATAAAAACCAAAAGGCAGGTTTTTATTTGAGACTAGTATAAGAAAGGGCAAGCAACAAGCGCTCACCCTTTAAAAATTGAAATTAGTCCACAATGTCAACGGAAATCCGCTTGCCCTGTCTTTGGGCGACAGATTTCATCAGAGAGCGAATCTCCTTGGCGATCCGACCTTGGCGACCGATGACCTTACCCATATCAGACTGGGCGACACGTAGTTCAAAGGTTGTCTCACCCTGACCCTCGATTTCGGTCACCTGTACTTCCTCAGGCTTGTCCACCAAGTTTTGCGCGATATAAATGAGGAGCTCTTTCATTTCTCGCGTCCCCCTTACAGTGCGCCGGCTTTTTTGAGCAGAGCGCGGACTGTTTCAGTCGGCTGTGCGCCGTTTTTGATCCACTCTTGTACGCGATCAACTTTGACAGTGATCTCAGCCGGATCTGTCAGCGGGTTATACGTGCCAACCTCTTCAATCGAACGTCCGTCACGCGGACTGCGAGAATCCGCCACAACGATGCGGTAGAACGGACGCTTTTTGGCACCCATTCTGCGTAGTCTAATCTTTACCATCTCACATTCACCTCCTGGAATTTTAGTAGTATATAGCTAATACTGGAACCAGTATGTTAGCCCGAACGATTTTGTAGGGGCGGGGTTATCCCGCCCGCAATCAATGTTGCTCGTTGTAGGGGCGGCATTCTGCCGCCCGCAGTTATTCCACAATCATCGGGCGGCAGAATGCCGCCCCTACGTATTATCCTACCCAAACAAATTACCCAATCCGCCAAGCAGTCCGCCGCCTTTGCCGCCGCGTTTCATCATGCGTGCTGCATTCTTGCCGGACATTTGCTTTGCCATGGCTTGCATCATCTCAAACTGTTTGAGGAGCCGATTGATATCTACAACTTCGACTCCCGCGCCACGTGCAATCCGCTTTTTACGGCTGGATGCCAAACAAGAGGGATTCTCCCGCTCAAAGGGAGTCATGGAGAGGATAATCGCCTCTGTGCGGGTGAGCATAGATTCATCCACAGTGGCGCCTGATAGCGCTTTTGCATCCATGCCGGGGATCATCCCAGCGAGTTCGGAAATTCCGCCCATGGAGCGGAGTTGGATCAACTGATCGTAATAATCAGTGAGTGTAAACTTGTTCTGAGAAAGCCGTTCTGCAAGCTGTTCCGCTTTCTTTTCATCAAAAGCCTGTTCCGCTTTCTCGATCAAGGTGAGCACATCGCCCATGCCCAGAATGCGAGATGCCATCCGATCCGGATGGAAAGGTTCGATCTGGTCAAGCTTCTCACCTGTGCCGATAAATTTGATCGGCTTTCCGGTGACAGCTTTGACTGAAAGGGCGGCACCGCCCCGTGCGTCTCCATCTGTTTTAGTGAGGACAACACCGTCAATGCCGAGGGCTTCGTTGAAAGAAGAAGCGGCGCTCACTGCGTCTTGTCCGGTCATGGCATCCACAACCAGGAGGATTTCAGAGGGATTCACGGCGGCTTTGACATTTTTCAGTTCTGCCATCAGTGCTTCATCAATGTGAAGCCGTCCGGCGGTGTCGAGAAACACGATGTCATTGCCATGCTTTTTCGCATGTGCAATGGCTGCCTTTGCGATGTCAACTGGGTTTGCCTGTCCCATCTGGAACACAGGGATATTTAGTTGCGCACCCACAGTTTCAAGCTGTTTAATCGCTGCGGGTCGATAGATATCACAGGCGACGAGCAGCGGACGTTTGCCGTTTTGGCTCCGCATGAGGGCTGCAAGTTTTGCTGTGTTTGTTGTCTTACCCGCACCCTGCAAGCCCACCATCATTACAATAGAGGGAGAGGTAGAGCCCATGTTGATCTTTGCGTTCTCACTGCCCATGAGTGCTGTGAGTTCTTCGTTGACGATTTTAATGACCATCTGCGCCGGAGTCAAACTCTCCAACACATCCGCGCCATTAGCCCGTTCGCTGACGGTTTTCACGAAGTCTTTGACAACTTTAAAGTTGACATCCGCCTCAAGGAGCGCCAGACGCACGTCCCGCATGGCTTCTTTGATGTCCGACTCATGCAAGCGACCTTTGCCGCGTAACTTCTTAAACGTGGCATTTAACTTATCTGCTAAATTTTCAAAAGCCATACAAGTACCTCCTAGCTCAGTGTGTCTAAATCATGGTAAATCGCTTCAAACAGGGGAGCCAAATCCGCTATTTGAGCGCGAGTCTCAATTTCTTTGAGTGTTTCTGCAATGCGATCGGCAGTGTCTGCCGTCTGATGACTTCGTGCCATAAGTCCGGTTTTCTCTTCCATCTCTCGCAGGGTGGTTTCGCCGCGCAAAATCGCGTCTCGTACACCCTGGGGTGTGATTGCGCCCAGACTGGCGATCTCTGCCAGAGAGAAGTCTTCGTTATAATAGAGTTCCATGTAATACCGCTGCTTCTCTGTGAGCAAGTCACCAAAAAAGTCCAGCAGAAGCGCCATCTCTACGGTTTGCTTTTCCATTGCGGAACCTCCGTATAAAGGGAAAACACTTTATACTTGATTATTTTACGCGCCCATTGCTCATTTGTCAAGTGAATATTTCTATGTATTTGAGGGGAAAATACCCAGGATATCTGCCTTTTGGCAAAGAGGAGCATCCCATGGAAGAAAAACTTGACAATTTACGCACCACCTTGACAGAAGCCGGTCGAGAGATAGCGGGAGAACTGCGCCTGACAGGATATACCCACGGCAGGCGCGAAGCACGGCGGATTTTTGCAGATTTGCGGGTGATCAGAGCCTGTCATAAGAAAGCAATGGAGCGAGCAAAGGAACAGGGCAGTGTTCCGCGGGAGACAGAGTGGCTTCTAGACAATTGGTACATCGCCGAGCGCGAGGGCAAGGACGCGGCAGAAAAGTTTCAAGGGGTTCCAAAGTTGCAGTGCGTGCCGGATGGTACGCGCCTGCTCGTATTGGCATACACATTAGTGGAACTCTGCGCGGGAGAGATAATGCCGCCGCGAATCACTGCGTTTTTCGACAGCGTGCAGGAGACATGCCCCCTCAGTGAGCGGGAAGTCAGTCTCATTATCCCCGCCCTGCAAGCGGTGCTGGTCACACGCCTCAAACATTTCACTGAAAACCTGAGAGGCGAGGAAGTAGACGGTCTGGCAGAGGAGATGAATCGGGTGTTTACATCCCTGCGTCTACTGGCGAGCCTCGACATGCGAGAGGCTTTGGATGAGATCAGCAAAACCGAGCAGATTTTGCGCCTTGACCCGGCGGGTGTTTACACCCATATGGATGAAGAGACCCGCAGACGATATCGCAGGCAAGTATCCCATCTGGCAAGACAGCACAAGGTGGAAGAACATGAGGTGGCAAGTCAGGTGCTGGAACTTGCCGAGTCAGGTGATGGAAAGAGCGGACATGTGGGCTATTATCTCTTCACCCGTCCGCTTGGAGAGACAAAGCGAGAACGGCGCGGCAGTGTGTATATTGGCGCCATCACAGTGGGGAGCATTTTTCTCGCGCTTTTTGTGGGTGCGCTTCTGCGCAGTGTCTTAGTGGCAGTACTTTTGGTGGTGCCAATCTCGGAGATCATCAAAAATCTGGCGGATTTCCTTGTGATCAAAAGCACCCGCCCACGTCATATCCCGCGCTTATCTCTCAAAGAGGGTGTGCCGCCTGAGGGACGGACCCTTTGTGTGATCTCTATGCTCCTAGACAGCGAACGCGCCGGAGCGGAAAGTACAGCGCGCTTGGAAGAGTATTATCTCGCCAATCGGGACTGTGGGCAGAATCTGATTTTTGGACTCCTTGCCGATCTCCCAGAATCAGAACATGCCCTGTTGGAAGACGCAGAAACATGGGTCAATCAAACAACCGCGGCTCTAGAGGGGCTGAACAAGAAGTACAATGCAACATTCCTGCTATTCCATCGCCTGCGCGTTTATAATCCCCAAAGCAAACGTTATATGGGCTGGGAGCGCAAACGCGGCGCGATTTTAGAATTGACACGTTTGCTTACAGGGAAAGAAAATAGTTTGCAAGTGGTGGCGGTATCGAAACTGCAACTGGCGGGCGTGCACTATCTCATTACGCTGGACGCGGATACGCGTCTCAACGTAGGCTCTGCCCGAGAAATGATCGGTGCCATGCTCCATCCGCTGAACACGCCTGTGATTGATGAGGGCGCAGGCATCGTGCGGGAGGGCACAGCCCTCTTGCAGCCGCGTATTGGTGTAGATTTGAAAGCGGCAGGTCGTTCAGACTTCACACGGATTTTCGCAGGACAGGGCGGGATCGACCCATACGGTTCAGCGGCATCTGACGTATATCAAGACCTCTTCGGTGAGGGTTCCTTTACCGGAAAGGGAATTTTTGATGTCCGTGCCTTTTCCCTTTGTCTAGATCAAACCTTTCCGGAGAACTGCATCTTATCCCATGATCTGCTAGAGGGTGCCTATCTGAAAGCGGCATATTTGGGAGATGTGGAGCTGACAGACGGCTACCCATACAAGGTGCTCAGCTACTTCACGCGAATGCACCGCTGGACGCGGGGCGACTGGCAGTCTGCGGCATGGCTGGGCGGCAAGGTGCGCCGTGCAGATGGAAGTCGGGTGAAAAACCCCTTGAATCTAGTGAACCGCTGGAAAATCTTTGACAATTTGAGGCGCAGTATGGTACCGACTTTTACCATGCTGGCACTCTTAGCCGCCATGCTCATCTCCACCAGAAGCCTGTTCTGGGCGGGGCTTGTGGCGGTGCTATCGCCCTTGTCGGGCTTGCTCATTTCCTCCGCCGAGCGGGTATTCCGGCGGGAAGAGAATAGTCGTGTGCGCTACCATTCCACCATTATTGCAGGATTTACCGGTGGATTTCTAGAAACAGTGAGTTGTCTCCTCTTTCTGCCCTATCATGCGTATATCACCCTAAGCGGTGCGATGACCGCCCTTTGGCGTATGTATGTGACAAAGCGCAACATGCTTGCTTGGGTCACTTCGGCAGATGCAGAGAGGAAAACCGGGACAGGTGTGCTGCATCACTACTATAAAATGTTTCCGGCGGTGCTTGTCGCCCTAGCGGCGATCTTTCTCTCAAATACACCCTTAAAAGTGGCAGTTGGTATCTTATGGCTACTGTCACCCCTGTATGCCCTGCGTCTTAGCCGAGAGCGGCAGGAGAAGCAGAGGGTTACAGATGCAGACAAGAATTACTTGCTTGCTCAGGCTGCCGATATCTGGCGTTATTTTGAAGACTTTATCGGTCCTGAAGATCACTATCTCCCGCCGGATAACTGGCAGGAACAGCCCGCAGTGGGTGTTGCCCACCGGACAAGCCCCACAAATATCGGACTTGCCCTCCTTTCAGCCCTCTCAGCGATGGACTTGGGGATCACCACCAAGCACAAGGCACTGGGCATTATCGAGAACATGCTTGCCACTATGGAGCGCATGTCTAAGTGGAATGGGCACCTGTACAATTGGTACGACACGCGAAGTTTGAAGCCTCTGCGTCCCATATACGTTTCGGCGGTGGACAGCGGCAATCTGTCCGGATGCCTGCTTGTCTTGCGTGAGGGACTTTATGAGATGGGGCAAATTGAACTTGCCCAAAGGACAGATCGCTTATTTCAGGATATGGGCTTCGCCAAGCTCTACGACAAAAAGCGCGGACTCTTCCACATCGGCTGGGATCTAGAGAAAAACGCTCCCACTGAGGGCTGGTATGATCTCCTTGCATCGGAAGCTCGGCAGACTAGCTATATTGCCATTGCGCGCGGTGACATAGAACCGCGTCATTGGCGCAGGCTGGGACGCTCCCTCGTAAATCAGGATCAATACAGCGGCATGGTGTCTTGGTCAGGCACGATGTTTGAGTACTTGATGAGCAATTTGCTCCTGCCTTGCTACAAAGACAGCCTGCTCTATGAAAGCTCTAAATTCTGCATCCACGCCCAAAAGAAGCGCAGCACCCCCTGGGGGATATCTGAGAGCGCTTTCTACGCCTTTGATCCAGCTTTGGGTTACAGCTACAAAGCCCATGGTGTTCAGAGACTCGCACTCAAGCGAGGTATGGATAGAGAAAGGGTAATCTCGCCCTACTCCGCATTCTTGGCGTTGCCGCTGGATTTGCGAAGTTCTATCCAAAACCTGCGGCGATTGGAACGCTACGGCGCACGCGGCAAGTATGGCTTTTACGAAGCTCTGGATTTCACACCCACCCGCCGTGCCGGAAATGAGTGTCAGATTGTGCGTACTTTTATGGTGCATCATCTGGGCATGAGTCTGCTTGCCATCGGCAATGTGCTCACAGAGAATGCCATGCAAAGCCGCTTCATGCGTGACCGCGCCATGTCAGCGTATCGGGAGCTGCTCCAAGAAAAAGTTCCAATTGGCGCAGTAGTCCTGCGCAATCCCCCGCGGGAGGTGCCGGAGAAACCAAAGCGCCTGATGGGGGATAGCTGGTCTGTGGAATACACCCAGCAAGATGTTTTTCGTCCGGCGATGACAGTGCTCTCGAACGGCGCTTACAACGTGATCGTGAGCGAGACCGGTCATGCCCGCAGTATGGCAGGGGAGACCATGGTGACCCGCTTTGAGCCCCGCCAAGATGGGCAAGTACAGGGCATGAGCTTCTACTGGAAGACGGATGAGGGTATCCATCCCCTCCAAGCAGCCCCGGACTTTGACCCGGCAGTCCAGCACAAAGTTCGCTTTACGGGGAACAGGGCAGAACTATCCATGAGCCGCCCGGGATTGGAGAGTGAGGTTTGCATCACAGTCCCGCCCGATGAACTGGGCGAAACACGCACCATCACCCTGAAAAACAAAGGGGAACAAACGATTCAGGGCGAGCTCATCTGTTACACCGAACCCGCCTTAGCGCCCCCCGCGGATTACTTTGCCCACCCCGCATTCTCCAAACTCTCCATGGAAACCGAACTCCTAGGGGCAGACCTTGTGTCTGCCCAGACCCATCAACATCCGCAGACCGTCCTAGTCCGCCGCCGCAGTAACGGCATACGACCGGAATCCTATCTCGCTTTCACTGCAAGCTATGGGAATGCGGGCGGCAGAATGCCGCCCCTACAGTTCGACACCTCCCGTGAGGCAGTTCTCGGACGCGCCGGTCTTTATACTGCCATCCGTAGGGATCGCCTTGCAGGCGATCCGCAGACCCAAGGCACAGTCCTAGACCCCTGCATCTTCACCCGCATTCCACTGGAAATCCCGGCGGGGGAGGCGGAATCCGTCACATTCGCCCTCGCCGTGGGCAAAGGACGGGAGGAAACCGTCGAAGCGGCTCGAAGAGTCGCATCACCCGGGAAATATGCAGGGACGGAGCGGTTCCTTGCGCAGCGCGCAGAGACCTTGGGACTCAGCCATGGGGATGTCACTGAAGCAATGGCGACCATATCCGCCCTCGTCTATCCCTTTACAGGAAACAGTGAACGCGGCAAGCACATCACGCCCCAATCCGGCGGTCAACGCGACTTGTGGGCATACGGCATCTCAGGCGATCTCCCCCTTGTGACGGTGGAGCTGGGGGACGGTGATACGCGGGAGACAGCGGGAAAACTCATTCGCCGACACAGATTCTTGCAACAATGCGGTTTGCAATATGACCTGGTTTTCCTCACAGCCGACAGCGGTGACTATCGCCGCCCCGTCCACACAAGTGTGCACGATCTGCTCCGAGATATGGGCTTGGAATCCGCCAAAGGCGCACGAGGCGGCATCCACCTGGTGGACGACAGCGGCGACTGGATCGCGCTCTTTGCGGCTTCCGCCCTGATCTACGACAAGGATGGAACGGAGATACGCAGCGAAAGAGACAAATCCCCGCCTCGTAGGGGTCACTGCCCTCGGTCGCCCGCATCAACCTCCCCGAACAGCCTCCCCTCCTACCACTACGACCAAGAAAATGCAGTCGTCATCGAGACCAAGGACGGACTCCCGCCCAACACGTGGAGTCATATGCTGGCAAATGAACGCTATGGCTATATCGCCACTGACAGCGGCATAGGGCACATGTGGCAGACGAATGCCAGAGAAAACAAGATCACCCCTTGGCGCAATGATACGCTGGAGACGCGAGGTGCAGAGCGGCTCACTCTCTTGCGTGATGGTCGGGAAATATCCCTCTTCGCTGATGCAGACGGCTTAGATTGTACCATCACCTATGGTTTCGGCTTCGCCCGTTGGGAAAAGACGATAGATGAGAGTCGAATCACCCTAAGCGCCTTTGTGCCGCCCGATGTGGACGCGCGGGTGTTTCTGGTGGAGGGAAATCTGCGCCCGACGGACAAGATTGCCTATTTTGCAGAGCTGGTCTTGGGTGTAGACGACAAAAACCGAGCTTATGTGGTGACTGCCGCCCAAGGACAAGGACTCAGCGCCCAAAACGGCTCAAACAGCGAGTTCCCCGGTCTGACTGTGAGCCTAACAGCAAGCCTAGAGCCGGAGGGTTACACCTGTGATCGTCATTCTTGGGCAAGACGCACTCTGGATCGCAAATCAGGTGCCGGACTCGACCCCTGCTTTTACGCTGTCTATCCAAGTGCTGGTCAGATGACAATTGTCACAGGGACGGCGAGTCTGCATGATCTTCTCCCGCTCACCAATCTGAACAATGCACAAGCTGCCTTAGCGCAGACGCGCACATGGTGGCGTGACCGTATTGGCGGCATCCGTGTACAAACAGGCATAGAGAGTTTGGATCATTTCTTATCCGGCTGGGCACTGTATCAATCTCTCGCCTGCCGAGTGATGGGTCGAAGCTCTGTCTATCAATCCGGCGGCGCCTATGGCTTTCGGGATCAGTTGCAGGATGTGACAGCTCTGATTCCAGTCGCGCCGGAGGTGACAAAAGATATCCTAAGGAAAGCCGCCGCCCATCAATTTGAAGAGGGAGATGTCCAGCATTGGTGGCATCCATCGGGTCAGATGGGTGTAGCAGACAAAGGTGTCCGTACACGGTGCAGTGATGACCTGCTTTTCTTGCCATACGTCCTCTGCGAATATGTAGAAAAGACAGGAGACACAAGCATTTGCAGCGAACTTGCACCCTATATCCGCTCGCCTATCTTGGAAGATGGAGAGCATGAGCGGTACGAATCACCAATGGTGAGCAAACTCGAACAAACTATATTTCATCATGCTAAGTGCGCTCTAGATTTGGCGATTCGCCGCGGGACAGGGGCGCATGGACTGGCGCTGATGGGGACAGGGGACTGGAATGATGGGATGAATCTGGTGGGTGCCGGAGGGCGGGGCGAGAGTGTATGGCTCACTTGGTTTTTAGCTCATGTGTCAGAGCGATTTGCCGATCTCTGTAGCCGCCTAGGTGAAGCGAGTGCGGATCACTACGCGCGTGAGGCGGAGCGTTTTGGGAAAGCCGCAAACGAGGCATGGGATGGAGATTGGTATCTCCGCGGTTACTACGACAATGGGAAAACTCTCGGCTCCAAAGATGATGAGGAATGTCAAATCGATGCCATCGCCCAAGGATTTGCCACCATGACACGCCATAGCGACCCAAGGCGAGTCAGACATGCCATCACCACAGCGACAGACCGCCTGTTTCATCGGGAGGCAAAGCTTGTGCGGCTCTTTGACCCCGCCTTTGCAAAGGGAGAGACGAACCCCGGTTATATCCGAGGCTACGCGCCAGGGCTACGGGAAAACGGCGGACAATACACCCATGGCTGTCTCTGGCTTGCCATGGGGGCGTTCAAGGCAGGACTCCCGGATTTGGGTTTCGACATGCTCCATGCCATGCTTCCGGCAGGACACGACACGAAAATCTATCGAGGTGAGCCGTATGTCTTGGCGGCGGATGTCTATGCAAACCAGCAACATCTTGGGCGTGCCGGCTGGACGTGGTATACAGGCGCTTCCGCTTGGTATTGGCGAGTTGCCATGGAGGAACTGCTGGGACTGCGCCTGCAAGATGGCAAGCTCTATATTGAACCCAATCTTCCCGCGAGATTGGAGGGCTATAGCGCGGATTGGAACGGCTTGCAAATCTGCGTCAAGGGGGACAAGATTACTGTAAACGGAAAACTGTATGACGGACAGGGACTGGCTGTAGCTCAGACGAAACAAGGGCAGCCCAGCTTGTAGGAGGTGAACTGCGTTTCCTTTTTGCAGAAGCAGAAGGCGAAGGTAGAAAAGAAGAAAATTGACTTGAAGTAATACTTTCTTCAGAGCATACGTTCAAATATATAGTGAGAGATAGCTGGCATGTCGTGAATTCACGCTGTGCCAGTTTTGCAATGGGAATTTAGGTTCGGGCTTCCTTGTCCGCTCTACACTGCAAAAACTATAATTGGTAAAATTTAGCAATATATATGTTCAAACTTCAAGGTTGTTTCTCCTGTAGCTACTTGTCAAGGACTTTTTCATCGCAAAGCCCCACAAGGCTTGTAATTGACCTTGTGGGGTTCGGTTTATTGTTCGGTTGTTCCATTCATGGTCTCGCCCATCGGCACTAGGGCAGGGGTAGAACTTGCTGTTGATCTGATAGCCTGCAAATTCAAATGGCTGTGTCAAGTCCATCTCCGCCGCCCATACACCAAAGACATCATACGCCAAACGGTGCCGAGATATACTGGTGCAGACGGTTTCGCCACATATTACAGCGAGGTGGTTGATATTCCAGAACACTCCACCCTTCAGATAGAAAATCAACAACCGGTTGCAATGCATCAGAAATTGACTGTATTGCCTCCCCTCCCCCTGCAACGGAGCGTCGCAGTGGTTATGGCGGACGTGATGGAGTAGGCGGTGAAATTGGGTTTACCGGCGGTCCCTGTCATGTGGGTCAAGCCTCTTTCTGCTTTGACTTTAGCATATGAGCAATATTCTTCTCACGCCATTACACATGTTTGTATGTTACATAAACGCCTAAAAAATATACACAGATAAATTGAATCGTTTCAGCACTTGTTGTCCCCAGCAAGCCCCAACGACTTTCATTCAAATGGAATAGTGTCAATAACACACCTATTGGGAACATGAAACGTATAATTGCTAAACCAAAAAAGTGTCCACAAAATCTAAGCCATGCAGATTGCTCATCAAGCAGACTAATCTTATTTTCCCTTGCATATCTCCAAATACACTGGCTTGAATCAGCAAACAGAAACGTAAAAGCTAGAAAGGATAGCCAAATATACCATATTTTTTTCATGTGAAAATTATAAATCCTTAAAATTTGTCTTATAAATGCCATATGGGCGGTGAAATTAGGTTTACCAGCGATTTCTGTCATTTGGATCAAGCCGCTCTAAGCTCCCGCCACCGCGCAAAGATGTCGCTCGATCTTGCATCTCAGCAGCACGAGGGTTCCCTTTTATCCTACTTACGTCCCTAATTCTGCTTTCATCCACATATTTTAAAATTTCCTCTAACATTCCATCTTTATACATGATGTAAAACCGTTTGCTGGTCGGTCTTTTGCCGTGGCTATTTAAAAACACGGTTTTCAAAGGAACTTTTGAAAAACACATGATAAATCTAAAATCCCTAATCGCATTATACCTTCGCTCCCCCACTTGGATATATTTCATCTCATCCCAAGAGATAAAAATATTTCTGAATGGAAATTTACTGGTGATGCCTCTTTCGTCAATGACAAATGGACAAAAGAGCTCTCTGAAATCTCGCAACATAATAAGCCATGCTGGAACCCCAAAAACAATTATTACCCAATTAGTTTCTGCGCGATCAACAATCAAGAAATATGGAACTACTACCAGCACAAATATTGCCGCGAGCATAACCACTGCATGTGTGTTATAAACTTTCAAACTTATATCCCTCCAAAATTTATTTTGCAAATACCGTGCCTATCAGCGATGTGTACTAACCAGCACTAGGACCAACGGCAGCGGGACCTATGCGGTTAAAAAGCTCTACAAAAAGATCCTTAAGCCATCCCAAAATTTCGGACAGTGCCAAACCTGCCCCCCTCATGTAGAAGGATTTCAAACAGGTTGTTCAAATTGACCGGAAGAGGACCCAAAATGTGCCCAACTACCATCCCTATAAGCATTTCAGAAGCAAGCTCCCCAGGGTTTACTTCGCCCCAATTTCTAATAACAAATCCAATACCACTTCCGAAGAGCCCGACAGCCCATGCTGGTGCATTGATAAATGGGAAGGCTAGTGATACGACAATATCGCCAAGAACCTGATAGCCTATCGCCCATACCCATCCCGGCGCCCCGACAGAAGCTTGACACGGACGGTTCGTTTGCATATCACGCCAAGGTGGTTGATATTCCGGAGCACCCCAGCCCTCGGACAGAAACTCAACAAGCGGCGACGGTTGCACTGTCTGGTGCGGACGTGGTGGGCGATAGTCCGGAGCGCCCCAGCCCTCAGATAGAAAATCAACAAACGGTTGCAATGAATCAGAAATCGACTGTATCGCTTCCCCCGGCAATGGGGCAATCTGACATGGGCGCGGTGGACGTGGTGGGATCGGCGGTGAAATTGGGTTTACCGATGCTTGTGGCGTCTGTGGTATTTCCGGTGCACGCGGATGTGTTGTAGTAGTAAACCTGCCAATAAAAGTCAAGCCCAAAAGTGAAGAAAGATTTTTGTGGTAGCAGGCATCAAAAACAGGACACAGCAAAGCAGGCAACAGTTTTCGTCATTTTCAAACCGTTGCCCGACAAGCCTCTGAAGGATTAAACTACTGGTTTCTATGGAGTTTGTCCAAGTGTTCCTTAACCCTGCCGTAATAGACCCGCAAGAACTTTGCAGAACCAGCGGTCATGTAGCTGTAGTAGTGTTTGCCCTCGGCACGTTTGCGGTCAAGGAACTGGTAAACTGGGTCATCTTGTGGGGCTTGCCTGATGAGGCAGCTCATCACAAGGAAAAGTGAACGGCGCAGGTGCGGAGAACCCTTTTTAGAAATGCTTCTGTTGCTAGATTCAAACTTGCCAGATTGATATGGTGGGGCTTCAAGTCCGGCGAAGCAGACCAACGAGCCTTTGTGCTTAAAGCGATAGATGTCTCCGATCTCAGCCATAATTTGCGGACAGAGGATGTCTCCAACGCCATAAAAAGCTGAAACGATAGGGTATTCCGGCAAGAGTGTGGCAAGGCGTGCCATCTCTGCGGCGATGATGGTAATTGATTCTGATATAGCATTGATTGGTTTCTGGTATAAGCGCGGTGATGTGCGGCAGGTCAAGCTACCTTTTATGGGTTGAGGATAGAACGATAGTAACTGACGACAAAATGGGAGAACTTCAATGATACGAAGTTTTCCCATTTTCCATTTACGATTTGTTTATGCAACTATACATGGGCATCTCTTCTCATCAATTTGAACTGAACCATACCAGTCTTCGTGGACACATAAAACGCACAGATTTGTGACTATGGCAAAATAAACTGTTCTAGAGCAAAGAGCGCGACAATTAGAGCGCCGTCGGGTGCTCTTTTTCGTGTACAGTTTGCCGAAGCATTTCTTGCGCAACAGCCACTCTGATCTGCTCCATCATAGCATCGCTGATCTGTCGCTGTCCGCATTCAGCTTTCGCAATAGTCCCATGAAACACACCAACAAGACAAGCAAATTGTTTTTGCGAAAGACCAAGGGATGCCTTAAACTCCAATATTTCATTGTCACGATGGTTGCCACAAGGGATAGGGTGACCATGAAAAAGAGCATGACTTCTTTTACTGCCCTGCAAGGCGGATTTTTGTCGGAATAATTGCTTTATTTCAAGGAAATCCAAGGTGGCAGGGCATCGGGCGAATCGGTGTTCTGCTCTGTTTTTTCTCTGCACTTGTATACGAGCCTCAATGTGCCTGCATCTGCACATTCCTGCTAATTTTCATGGTTCATTTTCGTTATAATCCCAAATTGTAAAATGATCCATCTTTCTGCTATACTTATGAAGTCAACACAAAACAAGCAAAAACAAACAAAATCAACAGATTTTTACTGCGATTGTTTTTTTGTTTGCTTTTGCTTATCCCCGGCAATGGCAGAAAACAAAGAAGAAAGAAAGTATAAAGGAAATATAGGAGGAATGTTAGTCATGACCAAACAAGTATCTGTTCCACGAAAACACAAACTGATCGCCATTGTCCTCGCGCTTACAATGATTTTTGCCCTCTTCCCACCACTTGGTACACTCGCCATGCCAGAAGAGGGTGCCGTTCCCGATGTTGCTGCCGATAGGACCCCGCTTGTTCCGGCGGCGCTGGAGGGGCGAGCGGTGTCAGAGCAGCTCTATCGAGTTTGGTTTGACACACCGGCACCCAACAGAACGCCGAACACGACCAACCATCCCGGCGTTCATGGGCGGGATTTAGATTGGGAGTTCCGATCTCTCCCGATTGGAAACGGTCTAATGGGAACCACCATTTTTGGTCGGACTGACACAGAACGTATTAGCATTGCCGAGAGTAGCTTGTACAACCAAACCTCAGCGGGGCTCAATACGTTTATGACGCTGTATATGGACTTTGGCCACGATTGGAGTGGTGTGACCAACTACTTCCGCGAGCTGATCTTAAATGATGCCACAGCGACTGTGGAGTATACATACAACGGTGTTACTTTCACTCGTGAACATATTGCCAGTCACCCAGATCAAATTACCGCGATCCGGCTGACTGCCAGAGACGCGGTGTCCGGTGCGGACAGAACCGGTGAGATTGACGTGACCGTTCGTCCGGTGATTCCGTTCGTGCGCCCGGACGGTTTCTTCTGGGCCGGTGTGCGCGGCAGATCTGCCACGGTTGAAGCTGACCCGGTCACTGGGACTATCCGGCTGTTCGGTCAACAAGAAAACTTTGGTCTCCAATACGAGGGACAAATCCGCGTCATCACCGATGGCGGAAACATGACACGGCATGACTGGCGTTTTAACCCTGAATACCTCTCCTCTATCGAAGGCGTGGGTACGCGTTTAGCGCCCAATGTCTACGGCGGCGTAACACGTGGTCGCGGGGAAGCCTACGACGCACAAGGTCTCCGCGTGGAGGGCGCGGATGAGATATTGATTCTCATCGGCGGTCTGACCAGCTATCAACTCGCCAGAGAAACCGACTGGTCAGCTGTTTTTTCATCCGGCGGTGGCGGAGCTTGGGGTTTCCCTGAAAACCAAAACCGGCTTTATGATGTGCACGGTCTCTCCAATGCCAACGAAGTCATCCGTGACCGGCTTAGGGCAACCGTTGATGCTGCTGAGGCTTTAGGCTGGGAGGCGCTATTAGCTCGTCACATTCAGGATTATACGTACTTCTTTGACCGCGCTCGCCTAGACTTAGGCGGTCGTCCGGAAGATGCGTTTAACATGACCACGGAAGCTCGTGTACAACGCTATCGGGCTGCACATCCGAACCACGGCATCTTTGACCCTTACTTAGAAGAACTCTTCTGGCAATTCGGTCGCTACCTGCTCATCGCCTCCTCTCGTGAGGGCGGTTTAGGCGCCCACTTGCAGGGGATTTGGACTGCTTACGAGCACACTCCCTGGTCTGGCGGCTGGTGGCATAACATCAATCTCCAGATGAACTACTGGCCCGCGTTTAACACAAACTTAGCGGACTTATTCCAACCCTACGCCGATTTTAGTGAGGCGTTCCGTCCAGCAGCCCAGCGCGGTGCACAGCAATATCTGCACCAAAACGCTGGATCTACGGCACATCCCGGATTGGACCCTCGTCTCACCGGACCTGTGGGCAGATATATCGGTGCCGCAAACCCGGTGCCCGGTCAGTACGGCTGGATTACCGCCACAGGCGTTTGGCCCTACCACGTGGCGATCCCGACCTTTAACGACCACTCCGGACCTGGCACAGGC
>Ga0123355_10000809_pt1 | contig 42837 bp, 24 predicted proteins | sample TergutEmb28metaG_3_FD_89872 | JGI IMG/M metagenome (GOLD analysis project Ga0123355, IMG submission 89872) | Embiratermes neotenicus P1 segment gut microbial communities from Petit-Saut dam, French Guiana - Emb289 P1 | ecosystem: Host-associated > Arthropoda: Insects > Digestive system > Gut ...
CCCCCCTCCTCCATGCAATTGTATTGACTTAACCTCCAGACACACCTGATGATGGCCCACACAGAGGGCCAAAACATGTAGTGTTCTAACACACATAAGAGGAAATAAATATAGTTGTGTTGAGATATACATATTGTCACATTATCTTTAATGACAGTCTGTCACGACTGCAAATGATAAGCACCATGATCATAACTCACATTTACAGATATAACCAGCGCAAGAAGTTTACAGGCCTTCCTGTCCACAACCAACCATTAAGGATGAAGGTTCAATGTAGCCTATTGGAAGGTCAGTCTAATTGTATACAAATATTAATAAACAATGTATAAAAATAACAAAATAAAAATATTATCAAGCTGATGACAACAGTTAAAGATACTGTAATATGCCATTCTTTCCCAAAGTGTTCAGTCAATGACTACAGTATCTTTATGATCATCATACAATTAATATATCAGAATACCAATTATGGCAGTTTAAATATGTTAAATGTAAAGTGGACACAAGATAGAATAAAAGAAATTCTATTGGTCTAATTTATACTTTCAGGTATGTATACTGTAATCTTTTCAACAAGACAGCAAAGATTTTATAATACAGTGCAGGAGATAACTCATGTTAACATTTGTAGACCTGCATACTCTTGCATTGACAGTATTCATCCTCCGTATGTGTATTTGAAAGCAGAAAATTACAAATATTTTCCAACCAAAGTGTACCCTGACAAGCAACAGAATTCGCCCAATCCTGATTTAAAAAAACAGAAAAACAATAACAAAAACTTTTTTCAGTATAGAATTTGCAATGATTGAGGTTAACACATGCCACCATGACCTGAGCTCATCATATGCAACGGAAATTCTAAAACAAGATTACTGCAATATTAATATAAATTTACATAATTTTTTATTTAACTGGATTAAAGTTTAATAACATAATAAAAAGGTATCAGTTCACATCCTAAGTGTTGGGATATGAACCCAAAAACCATATCTTCATTGTACAGCCACTGCAATGCCACATAACGAAAAATAAGGCAACGAATAGAAAAAAAAATGTGACTACTCTTAAGTATAATGAGATAAAACTTTAGGTCTATCTTCAAACGTACTGACAGCTTATTGTATTATATGCAGAGAAACATGCATTTTTGTACAGTAACTAAAATATTTTCAATGTGCCAAACTGGCTACAATAAAGGTTTACAGCATACAGAGAGTAAATCATGCTATGCTGGTATGAATCTTGTCTTCAGGACATAACAACGGATGTTGTGAATAATATACAATGAAGAACAGTGTACTAAGTTGTGACTGATTTATATACCGAGCTTTTCCATTAGCAGTGTTCAATCTGCAGGTTCTCTACATTGACAGCTTGTTTTACTCATCACGAAGTGTGCAAATCTCAGTCAATACTTCTCAAACTTGATAATGCGAAGCAGGAAATTAAAAGCTAGCAGAAGTCCAGTAACACATCATTTTAAATTCAAACTAGTGAGCAAACACATGTTTCAGTTTTTAAGTCTGTAAAAGTCATGACATAACTTCACTTACTGTTGCATTTATAAAACATGTTATTTCACACCATATGTAATGATTTAACTTACTGATGACATAAATGTAATCTACATCCATATTCAGACTTGCACAGAATGTTACATAAGCCAAGTTCATTCAACAAGACAGATAGTAATGTGCAATATGACTGCCACATAGAAAGTACACTCTACAACTGAGAACATTAGCTGTGAGTGGGCTTCAGTGTACATCATTCTTACATGGTGACACTAAATGCACCATTTTTTAAATGTGATACTTTAATTTTAAGAGAAAACTGATGACCTTCCACTTTAATTAAACACTGACAGATAATTAACATTTAAAATGGATGAGAAACACTTCAGTGGACCTTTGAAGCCATTGTGCTATCAAAATGGTTAGATTGGAAGTCACTAAATAACCATCATATGTTCAGAGTCAAGTCTTCTGGGATGTTGGCCATGATGGCACAACACCCCACGCAGAACACTTGAGCCTTTGTCAACATCACTATGGGAATCTCAATCTCCCAACCCACCTATGCCTCTCCCCTTCCTGCTTTGTTATGAACACTGCTTAGAAAAGTTTAATTTCATAAATCATATCTTAATATTCATATTGTATGTACACCAAGTACCTAAATTATTACCACTTTTGAAAAAAAAACCTGAAAATTCAAGTGTCTGTAATAAATAGTTCACCTCCCAGCATAGCAAAAAAAAAAAAAAATCTAAATTTTTTAAGCTCATGTATCAAGTTATCAGTTACAGACTCTGGCATATGTGTATGAGCTGTCATGAATACTTATTTCAGGAGATCCATAAGTCAGGTCAATCAGCAAAGCAAATTCAGCTGAGCACAAAATCCTACTAAATTTCCAACGTACCATGTGTGAAAGCATAGCCGCCACTAATCTAACATCTGCACTTCAGCTTAAAAATTCCATCAGATACATAAGGCTACCAACAAACTTCTTGTTGCTCTGGTATTTATGGCTCAATGTCCCTCAGTGTACCTCACTAGATTAATACTGCTTATTAGAACAAGAAAAAGTTCATATGAAGAGACAAACTGCAACAGAAATACTGTGCTTCTGCAACAGAGATATGCTCAGTAAAATATGTACAGCAATAAATTCAGTATCCAACAAATTTATAAAAGTACAGTTACGTTAGTTTTAATCAAATTAAAAATAATTTAAAATCTTCACATGGTGTTCCTCTAGGTCATGGCACCGTATCTTGTTCTCACAGCTGAGTACCAAGTTACAGAGCAAAATACTGCCACCACCTTCATGTATATCATGACAATGGAGGCAGGATATTCCTCTGAAACATCCTAAAGCTGAAATTTACCTACACTGATGACTTCTCTAGCCATAACCACCTGAACAACTGCAGCAGTTAACATTACTGCATCTGACAAACTGCAAAGTGAAGCTGGCATACAGACATTTCACCTTTCTGAAGGGAAAACATCAACTGTCACTGCACTGACTCTTCCAAATGCCGGAAACAGAAATGCTGTGGTATTAACAAGTGAGCCTGACTATAACTGCATGTGCATCTGTTTATGTTAAACAATTATGATTTAAGTTAAATACATGGAATTAAAACACGATAATCCTGTGCCAGATTCTTCTACTTCCTAACTTCTAAAAATGACAGCCATTACATTCTTACTTAGTTTTTACTTGTGAACAATTTATTAAATTCTTTGTTTGCTACTCTCTTCCTGCCACCCACAGCTTCTACAATTTGCTGAACCAGAACCGCTGTATCACTAACAACCACTTAAAACTACACACTCTGGCCTACAGTATGACGGTATGTCTATAGTGATGCTTATGGATATGAGACACATGCAAAAAATTAACTTAATGACCAGATGCACAGGGGTTATTGGAACATTACTGATAAGCTAAAAACTGTGAGAATCAGAAATTTATATTGAAATTAGTAACTAGCAACCTAGAATTTTGAAGTCAAAATCGTCTATAGAGAACCCCTTCAATTAATTTTCACTCCAGTCATAAAATATACCAACAACACATTTCAGTAACATCTAATGTTAAATATCTCATTCATCCAACGAAATACTAAATTATGGGGTTAGACAGGTACCAAACACATTTAAATACAAATTTTGAATACTGACAGCATAGTTACCCTTTTCACTTTATGAAAGTATTCTACATAAAATAAACCATTAGCTACAATAAAAGGTTAAAAATAAGTTTTTGCATGTGTTTACACATCACTCCATGAATACAAAAGTATGTGAGGCAGGAATCCAGACTTTCTTAACCTTCAGTTTAATTTTTTTTCACTACTGTTCCCAATAGGAATGGCCTACACTTCCCATTAGTTTTAATGTCAGGTAAGCACCAAAAATGGATTTAATGTAGAGATGAATAGTGGAAGTTCTCACTGCCAGGAATTACAGCCTAGTTGTCCAACCGTTAGGCAATCATATTAAATTAGAATTCCTTTCAGCCAGCACCTAGGAACCAGACGGGTGTCAGATTACAAAATATTCAGGATTATTAGACACTACCTACACTGTCCGCAGTTCTTAGAGGTAATTTTTTATTACTGTCCTCAGAGAATGTGCACTTGTCAGTTATTTTCATTACATTCCTAAGAAGACTTAGCTTTTCAATTATCACAGGCCCAGTCATAGGTTTCCTTCAGAACGCACTGCTGTAAACCACTGTTGTAATACCTTTCCAATTGCGCTACATTACAGTATTTCAACGTCTGCCACTTGAAAAGGCCCTTCACAGTTTCACATGATTATACAATCATAAGTGGTCCTTCCATTTCTTTATACCATACACAGATCATGATTCCATGCTGTATGAAACTATTACCATACTTAAGAGATTACAAAAGATACAGGAATTTAAATGAAGACTGAAGCACTTTTTACTGCAAAATATTTTCTATTCAGTGGATGTTCTCTATATATATATATATCCTCTTAGGTTCCACTGTTACTCAGCTATTTATTATTATTATGTACATTTTATTCTTAGTATTTAGTGATTTCACCAAACAGGGTCCTAAAAAATTAAACATTAATGTGTGAGTTGAATTATATTCTATATTACTCCACTAGTGAAGTAAATGTACTGCAAATTCCTTTATGTATAATGTGAATGAATGTGTTTATGTAATGTAGAGAATGCAGACTGAGCTTGATGTGTTCAATGTCAGATTTGTGACTGGATGGATTGAATGACAGAATAAAGAATAAATAAAAAATCAAGTCTTCATCAATTTCAAGCCTTCTAATTATTACAAGTTTCTATGGAATCTTTAAAATTATGTGTGATTTCAGGCTTCTGTGATGAAGCAGATGAGAAACATGCTCTTCTGGGTTATTACACAGCGAGTAGTGGCAATTTCTTACCGACGTTTCAGGAAAACCTATTGATCCCATCTTCAAGGATCAAGAGAGGGTGAAGGACAGATAGGTTGTCCCGAAACGTCGTTACGAAATTACCACTACTCGCTGCATAATAACCCAGAATAGTGCTGTTCTCATTTAAAATTATGTGTTTCCTCTTGCAAGCAGTTCTTGGTTTAGTCATTTTTGATCTTTGAAGGGCAATATAATACCTCAATGGGTAAGAACATTCATGTAACTGAAGATAAAGTCATGCAATCAGCGAGCGCACTGGATGTTATAGACAATAGAACTTCGAGTCTGCAGACCTCAGTACTTTCCTCATCTGCTGAACTAGGTGCTGGATTAAAGAAACTGTACTGCACTAAGTTATCCCACCTCACCACAAGCCACACTAATGTGGACAGACTGACCATGTCTAATGGCTAATGTACAATTAAATGCAACGTGATCACAAAGTTACATGAAAATAGTATCCTCCACATTTACAGCTTGGAGCATTAACGAGATGACAAATTTAGCAAGGCTATAAAAAAAGGACAAATATTCCCGCTACACTACTATATGTGGTAAAGACATATAGTTTGTACTCCTGACTGGTACAAATTTGAACATTTCCCTTCAAGTAGTTGAAATGCCATATTGACTAATCATAGAAGGAGATGAGCAGGCCATGCACCGTGATGTCTCTACAACTTCTGTCTTACTTACCCCTAACTCTACAACTAGGGCATCTATAATGCTGCCAATAACAGTGATGAAGTCAAATGTATTCCAAGGGTCCTTGAAGAAATTCTGTAACCAATACACGTATCTTTTGAACTTTACACAGAAACAACAGAACACAGTTTTACAACAATCAGTCCCATTTTGAACTGGGATGGACTTGTCATTCTATTTGTACACTCCCACACACACAAGCTGCAGTGTTACAAAATATACACAAAACAAATTCATCAGTGCTTACTGCATAACACAAGGCTTTTGAAGACAGACCCCACAGAAATGAAAGATCATCTGATGTCTTTATCTGTGAGAGAACGGAATATCTATACAACAAAAGCCTCATTTCGTATTAAAATTTAGTCTGCATCTGCTTCTTAAACATGTCTGAGTATTTGCATGCATGGAAGTCAGTTACCAATAAGATGACAAATCTTAATCCTACAAGTAGCTTATTCAAAGCTAATGTGACAAATGCACAATGAGGATATAATATAAGCAGCTTACATGACAGAATCTTAACATGCATTATCACTCAACCACTGTCAAAACCACCAAGGAGCTGAAAGCTCCAAGCACCAGTCAGATCATATATCAGTTAATTATTTAAGGAAGAATGCCAGGCTAATTACAGGATAAAGTTTAATCAGGAGTAAGGTTTTCATTAACTGAAGAAATGAAATGGAAGATAGATAAAGTGTTTCAGACTGAAAATTTGTTGCATGCACAAACTCATCACGCTGCACAGTACCATGACCACACTCTTTAGTCCCACACAAGGTTACCCAATTGCATTACGAAGTTAGTCAACTGCACATACACACTGAAAAATTTAGTAAGAGTTCAACCACTCATATTAACCAAATGTATGAAAAGAGCATAACTTCCATTCTTATCCAGATCAGTGGCTAATTTGATGATGCTGTCAGTAACTCAAGACTATGCATAGTCAAATGAAAAGATGACAGATGGCAAACTGGGAAATATTTTGTGCCTAACAGGTACTATTCCCACATTTGTCTGAAAGGACTGGGAAATCCAAAGTTCAATATGACCCAGAAGATATATGAACCACATACTTCCCACACACAAACTTACAGCACCATTACCAGCTCAACCACTGTGACAATAACAGCACATGAACATGAAACATAAATTTATGTGAGTAAATGTGAAGAGTACCAATAAATATGAGCACCCTTAACAACACTTGTCAGTTACTAAGATTATATAGCATCAGTGACAGACAAATGGTATACGAGTACAGAGCACTAGGTGAAATGATAATGCTGGGAAAAAGCCAAAGTACTCACAGAAAAACCTGTCCCAGTGCCACTTTGTCCACCACAAATCCAGCATGCACTGGCCTGGGATTAAACCCAAGCCTCCACAGTGACAGGCTGGCAATTCACCTGACCCATGGCATGGGCCAAGTGCTGCTGGCATACTGTTGCCATACACATGAATTGCCAGTCCATGTGCTTACAATAGTAAACAATGTTTATCTGGAGTACAGTGCCGTAGAAATTCTTTGGCTTTAAGAAACACAACTCAATGTCATGAACATTTTACCAATAAATTCTTATGTTAACTTGCATAAGAGTGTTCTGCAAGACTAAACATAAACTGAAAACATCAGAAATGAGATTGACTTATGTAGAAAGACAGTCCAGTAGGCTCTAAGACCAAGGAGCAGTCTTTTTTGAGTACTAACAGTTACTCAACCATATTCCCCACATCTTATTCAACCCAAGTTTCATTACCACAATCACAACACCCCACCTATTTTCCCTATCCAAGCCAAATGAACTTAGTCCAAGCATTCACATCTAATTTCTTTAAGATCAATTTTAATATTATCATCTCTTCTACCTACATGCAGATCTTCAACATGGTTTCCTTCCTTCATGTTTCTCCACTAAAACCCTAAACCCTCCCCCATTCATGCCATATGCCCCATCCAATCTAATCATCCCAGCAGCCTGTACCAGGATAGAAACACCATTCCTGATGCTTACAGGTTCAACCAAAATCCCCATTGATTTCCCTCACTCTTGGCACACATGTAAGAGATGCCACAGAAATGCAGCTACCACTTCACCACATTTGATGTGGGTGCAAATGTAACAACCATAGAACCACTCAATATGTTTTACTAAACTGTACTAAAATGTCAACACCCACCAATTTTTTTTCAAATTTGGAAAATAGTAACAGATACTACATGAAGGCCCTCATGCTTGCTGCACTTATCTAAACTGCACCTCACCAGTATTTATTGAACAACAAAGTGTTCTAAAAAACATGTAGAGAAAATCAAACTGTACAGTGGATTCCCAACAAACTTGCCTAGGAAGTTTTATGATATTTGAGATAATTGAAGAAAACGGATTCTGAAACATCATCTCATAATTTGAGAATGGTTGCACTGTCCCTAACCAATAGTTACACTGACACACAGTTCAATAGGGCATAAAAAGTTAATACAAGTGAGCATATACTAACAACAGGTCAACCGTACCAGTAATCATCTGGTATGTGTACATTTCCTTCTTACCCAACAATATAGGTTCTCACATAACAAAATTGTCCATCTGTCAACAATCCATTGTGGCATTAAGAGAATAGGAACCTTTTGTTTTATTCTTTCTGAAGACCAAAACATGTGGTTAAACATTTTAATGATTAATGACAAGGACAAATGTCTTGGCCACTGGAACAGAAAATTAAAATTGGAAAGAAACCTGATAACTAAAGCTCTCATCAAAATATATTCTGATGCAAAACAAATGAACAAATCCAGCATTAGAAAGTTTACTCAACTAGACATGAGATTATGAATTTGGCTCCTATTGTAGTCAGATACTTCATTATAGTAGCTTTAATACAACCAAACCAAATCAGTGAACTTTTCATTGTACATGTCAAGGAATATAATTCTGAAACTGTAATTACCATACTGCATAAGAATGGAGCCTGCCGAAATGGTGATAAGTATTATCCTGACATCTGGCCTTTCATACAGGTAACCCAGATGATACAGCATGATATCAATAATTCTCAGGTATTTTATAACACAAATGGTTGCAACTGCTATAGTGAATCATCCACTTGGGTCAACCAAAACAGTCGCAGCCATCATGGTCAAATCCTGTGGTAAAAACTACTCTTGTGGGTATTAAATGGAAATCACGTGAGCAATGATTAACTTACACAACCAAAAACGTCACTTTCATAATATATTTCCCCTGAAATTAATGTCATGATATTTCACTTTCTTTAAACAAATTTTGAAATCCACTGCTTCAAGCCCATGAAATATTCTTCTCACAGAAAACACAATTGCAATTCGTTTGCATCACCACAATCCTCGTCTTCACTGATTATGATAATCATGCTACTGAAAGCAAATGGCATCACCACAATCAGCAATGGAGTAATAACTTTCTGTTAAGGTATGTTGTCCAGACGTTTAAAAATGATTTTTCCAGGAAGATAACAGGCAGTAACAACTTCATGGTCATTCCATTCTAACTTAATGTATAACACAGAAACACAGACAGATACCGAGTCATGTTCTTGATATTTGTAAGATAATGTGATAATGATTCCAGTCTCCTAGGATCTTATGCTGCACAATCTGATGAACAGCCACTTATCTGTTGAAGGCATTAAGCACCTTTGAAATTTTGGTTAAATGTTTACCAACTGACACTTCATCACATCCTATGAGACCTGAAATTTCATCATCACTGCTGGCAGAACATCATATCATGTAATAAGACAATGTCACCATTTCCCAAATCTACACAAGTCTCATTAGTATTAATAATCTAATATTAGTGTTAAATGGCATGTGCACAGCTTCTGGGTAAATTATGAATTGCGGTATAAACAACAATGAAGCAGGTGACACAATCATGACAGCATGTCTTGAATATAAAGAATATACAGTCAGTATTTTCATTAAATTACTTCATGTTTCTTGTAACAGTTAACACCATCATCATAAATTACACACAGAGAGAAATGAACTTCTATGGCATGTTTAAACTCAAAGTGAAATTTGGAATTTTTAGTCAGGGGGTTTAAACAAAGAATTATTGCAGTCATAACACCATTTTTGGGCAAGACTTTATATCAAAACCAAAAAGATTCTCAAAATTTTCCAAAAGTGACTTCACATTATGAAGTAAGTAACATCACAAAACAAGACATTTTGATATGATTGTGGAACTGAAGATCTGATGTGAAACTAGTGAAAAACTAGGAATACCAAGGTAACAAACAACATTTTGGGCTATGATGCCGTATAGTTTCGTAGACAGTACAACATATTGCCGGGAACCATCTACCTACTATCTACCAAACTACATGGCACATACTGCAAATGACAGCATTCTTGACATTGTCTTCTGCAAGAACCTCCAATCTCACAATGCAGAGTATGCTGACATTCCCTACGTCAACTGTAATATGGTTTTGTGACAAATACAGTGGAACACTGCTGTTCTCAGATCTTCAGACTGTGCCTGGTCATATGATAGACATAATTCTCACGAACACAGTTTCCAATCCATTCCACCACTTACCCAAAGTTGAATGATGCTCGACCCTAAGCCAGTCTTGTCTAGGTGAGATATAATACATGTTGCAGTGCCACACCACTAAGTATGGGAACTCACTCACTCACCCACATAACCATTCACACACACACATACACGCACACGTACACACACACTCATTCATTCGCTCACTCACTCACTCACTCACTACAAACCTGAATTTTATGAAGAAGACTGATATGCTGAAATAATTAATACTTTTCAATCATTGTGTTTTTGTGCGAAACAATTTTTATGCCATATGATTATAGCTCCCAAAATGCTGCTTGAAAAGCTGAAGACAATCTTCAACGTCAAAAATTACAATCATGTTTATTGTAATGTCAAAAATAATAATCATAATCATGTTTACTGTGATGTCAGTATCATATGTCTTAGCTCAACTGTTCACACTCTGTTACGTTTCAAGTTTCGTCTTCAAGACTGAAACTTACTCTTATGTTTTCAGACTTCAGATCATTTACTACATCATTACTCAGCTGCTGTACAGGCTTTGATTTGGGTTCTTATCTACCCTTGGGTCAAAAGTTATGGTGTTATGTTTGCATTTTAAATTCAATTCCTATGTCCCGTTTATGCTTCCAAATTACTGGTCATAATTTAAGAAGTGTTATGTGTTTCTGTCTTTATACCTTAAATAGGGCTTTTGGTTTCTGTCCTTAAATCCTAAACTCATACCATTTTCTGACTTCTGGTCTTAAGTTAAAGTTAATATTCTCCATTGTTAGTTCTTCTGCTCAAAGGGCTAGGGCCCTCTGGTGTGTTGAGAATTGTACTTTTCATGTACTAAATTCAATTATAAAATTTGTAGTCCTTTATTTGGTTATACACCAAGACTCTTTGGTAAGGACAAGTGTCTGCTGAAACACACCACAAGAATGCATATGCCCTACACAAAGATTTCTACTGCAGTAATATTAAGTGATCCACGAATGTGCTAATAATGTAAAAGTATACATAAGATGAGTATTACACTATGCCAGAGTGCCTTCAAACATATCAGAACATCCACATAAAATTCAAATACAATCATATATATGATTCATACACAATTCCAAGCTTATGTACTTCTCCTCCAATCACTTAAAGATTTTCTGTTCCTGCTCAAAATTAGAAAATTAAACCAAATTCAACAATAACAAATAATAAAAAATAAATGCCTTTTTTTAATAGTGCACAGGCCCTACTGTCTGATTTATTTACGGCTTGCTATTTGCCATCAAGAAAGGAAAATATGTTTCTGAAACTGATCAAGATGTGATTATGTGTGCCCTACTATAGTGGGGGGGGGGGAAAGAAACAAACAACCAAAGAATGACTTTTCTAATAGGCAAAAAAAAAAAAAAAAACAGACATGAACAACCAACAACCCAAACCCTGACTAATGGCATAACTCAAGAGGTAGCCTGAACCTTAAACAGAAATATCTGTTCTGACAATTTCACTGTTATAAATGAACCATAAACCAAATTTTAAAATGCTTTATAGAATGTTAAGAAAATCCCACTTGTACGAGTTGTCTGTTGAGTAAACCAGTCCACTCTGTTGTGAAAAGATGAATTCTTTACCCTGAAACTATACTTATGTTAGTGCAACACCACCATAACTAGTACATAATGTGACATTTCTGTTACATTATCTGAATTCTTATGCTTACAAATAGCCAGATTCTGTAGTGAATAAATAATGGAATCCAGGGAATGTGACATACACTGAAGGAGGGAACATATCATCAGAGCAGATAGTACCAACATGCACATATTTCAATAATACAAATTCCTCAAATTAAACCATTCGGGTCACTCTAAAGGTTATTCTTTTAGTCAGTATTATTCATTATAATTATAAATAGTTGTGGTAATGGCAAATTACATTTACAATGACATGGATTTTGTTCATCACCATGCATTAAAAGAGGACCACACCACTTCTGTAAGTGGATGTGATCTTATCCTCAAGCACAAGTGCACTGGGCCCAACTGATTAGGTGCCACAAGGTACCATCCCATCTATTCCTATCCTGAGGCAAGAAAGAATCAGGCCCAACTGATCAGGTACCATCCCATCTATTCCTGTCCTCAGGCAAGACGGTGTCAGGTCCAAATGATTAGGTGCTATCACATCTATTCCTATCCTAAGGTAAGAAGGTGACAGGACCAACTGATTAGATGCCATCAGTTGCCATCCCATCTATTCCTATCCTCAATCAACTAACTAATTAGGTTCCAACCCATCGGTTCCACTCTCATGTAAGAGGGTGTCAGAGCCAACTAATTAGGTGCCCCTACAACTTTTCACATGAGGATGTTAACACTTAAGTTCCTAGACCACTCTTCTTTTCTGGATACAAGACAGTGGTGACAGTCTAGGAATCTGGTGATCCTCAATATTCATGTAAGTGAAAACTTCCAGCAGTTTTAATTGAAGAATTATGAAGATCCAATTTTAAAATTTTGCAAAATCTTGTGGTTGGAACGCAATGGTTAGTTGGGTTTTAATTGTTGCAATGAATACAGAGCAATGTGACATCTTTCTAATGCTATTACTGCACTCCTGTAGATCACTTTAAAAAAAAATGAAGATTCAACACTCAGTGTGAACCAGTACAAGTAATTTTCATTAAACTAATAAAAAATGTGGCTGAAGATAAAACAATTGGACCCACTGGGTCCTAAAACTTTGTCATTCTTAGCATTATTGTCAGTTTAAAATTGAAGTGTTTCAGGGGGGCCTTCTGGTTTTTATCAACAAGGCAGAAGACAGAGGCAGCAGGCTCCTCCCACACCACATTATCCACATACGAAAGTACATAGTCATTACACAGAAATTCATTTATCCAAGGATTTGTACACTGCACAATGGTTTTCCTTCATCCAAAACTAAGTTTCTCCACATGCTCATGCCTGTTTTATCCTCTTCTTTCAGCCCATGGTTAACATCTTATTCCATCCATCCTTCTTTCTTTCATGTCCCATTCCTTTGTTTCCCATTCTAGGATTGTGTGTGGTACTCAATTTTCTGGCCATTTTCTTTACATGCACCAACAATCATAATTGTTCTTCCTATTACTCATAATATTTTCTTTCCTACATCCATAGTTTCTCTAACTGTGTCATCTCAAAACTCTTCTGTCCTTGTTTCCATTGCTGGTCTTTTCCAAAATTCCGTCTCAGTTGCAACTAGTTTACTAGCCTGCTGTGTATTCAGATTGCACACTTCCGCATATACACAGAAATATAAAATCACAATTTTCACCAGCACCAAGACCTACTACACTCTCAGATGACTACACTGTTCATAATTATTATCTCACCAAACCTAAGTCACAAGACAGTAAGGGTGCAAAGATATGCCTTACTCCACTGCAACATGCAAACTTAATGAAAGTGTTATTTTCTTCACATATTACTAGCTGACCTGACATCATCTTACAGCACACAACAGTGTGCAAAGTTATTATTTTGCATATCCCACTATCTGATCTGACTTCTTCTCACGACACCCAGAAAACTGCAAATCTGGGCCACAGATATCACAGGTGCAAATTAGTTTTTATAAATCTCACTAAATATTCATCATGCTGAAAGATGTTCCAAATCAGATATGTAAATCAACATTTCGTCATGTACACTAATTTTGTACACACTGAAATAGTTTTTATACATTTCATAAAGATTAAATTGGGCATCGTGTTAAGTAGTGGATGCAACTGATGAAAAAGTACCAAAAGTAAATTCAGATGACGGCCTTCACATTACCACAATGCACCAGATTCCGGTGAGTTGAAACTTGTGGATGGGCAGAAACAATTCTCCATTATGCATTTGTTGCATAAACAACACACACAAACAAATTCAAGTCCAATCTTGAACTTTCTTCATTTATTAGTCTTCAACCACATTGCAAATTATGACACATTACAATTACTCATTTCACCAAAAGCTGGAAGTAATATGAATGCTCAAAGTTAATGCTTAAAATGTGGGAAGTAATCTCCTGCCATAAACTGAACCAGTTTCCACTTTTATGCAGCCTAAAAATAGTGAGTGTCACATCCTTTGACAATATCAATGAAATTTAATTCTCTTTATTTTAAAAATTGAACAAAATAAAATGTGTATATCACTTATTTAGTCTAACACAACTATATTTACCTTCTGTTATAGAATATAACACTACATGTTTCGGCCCTCGGTATGGGCCATCATCAGGTATGACTTACAGATTAAGTTATATGAGGTGGATTGAGGGGGGGGGGGGAGGTAAATATAGTTGTGTTAGACTAAATAAGTGATATACACGTTTTATTTTGTTATTATACCAAACAACGGGGATGACACACCTCAAGATTAAAAACTGAAGCTTTTCTTCTTGAAAGAACACTGATAACCTCACAATTAGCTGCTGCGATAAGTCAAAACATTCTTTGTGAACACAATGAATAACCAAATTTTTGGACTCCAAATTTAGTTTTGAGTGAATTCATATACTTATAAATAAATGGTTAGGAAGGGTAATTGATTTGCTGCAAAGAATTCATATTAATGAATCTCTGTCAGTCAGTTAATCCTTTATTGCAATAACTGCCAGCTTCTAATGACGCTCATGGGCAAGGACGAAAAGTAGACAGTGTTTGGAGGGAAAAAAACATCATCTCTTGTGGGAGGTATGGGAACCTGTCAAACAACTAGCTGAATTTGAATGCCTCAAAGAAACTAATAAAGATGACACAATGTTGGTAAACAGCCTACGTACATATAAACTATGAGAAAATAATGAGACAAAACTTAGTTCAGATTCAACATATAACTGAATAAAACAGGTAACTAAGGAATGGGTACTGGTGAAAAAAAGAACCCACACAGGCATGTTCAGTGAAAATATCTGAATGACTTCATCACACTGGGAAGACATGTGGAAGAAGATCAGTTACAGTTCAACGGAATCTAAACCTTAGTGCAGGGTGGATGTGAACTGTCAGCTGCACACTTTGCTGTGAACACCTTCATCTTACACAGTGAGCAGGAGGGTGGCTGGTCTGCAGGTAGTCAGGATGTGCTGGCAAAGGGTAAAACTTCTCCCATACCAGAATCAAACCCTGTTTGTCTGACCCAGAATCAGTCATACTAACTGGTGCATACACCTATAGAGAATGTATCTCACAAATAAAGTTCCTTTAATTCCTCATTGCAAATTCAAGTGACTGTGTCACACAAACACTTGGCTATATCAAAGTGGAAATGAATAAACTGCCAATGATAACACACAAAAATGTGAAGGAGAGTGGAAGCATCCTTGCATAAGAGAAAGAGGGACAAAATGATGCCAATTCTGTAAGTTATTGAGAATCCTTCAACCAGAATTTTAAACATCCAGTCAATGTCAAATAGCACACATCAATCTTCTAAAGGATTTCAATCTTATACATGTATCCAACTCACATACAGTGCATGTTCTCTATCTTTACAATTTATTTAATGAAGCTACAATGAACTCAAATGGTAGGATGATTAGTGAATGATAAACTGGCAACGATGAGGCACAAAGTGCATGAAGCATACTTTGTAGGACTACTGCAGCACTTTCCAGGAGGGACTGCGTAAAACATCAAAAGCTTCAGGCAGGATATCTGGCAACACAGATGAGATATGGACTGAGCTCTTCTTGAAGACAAGTCAGAAGTGTTACACTTGAGCGAATCTGCCCTGCCCACTGCTATGCTCTCTTACACTTCATATGCAAGTTGGTTCTAATGATGCCAATACTAGGGAATGGGACAGTATACTGTTCACTTTATCTACGTGACTAACTACTGCTAAATGTTCACGGCTGATTTGTTTAGACACAATCTAGTAAATAAACCTCTTCTATGTTCTAAAAGATCAGAGCACTAAAAACATAACCAGTGGGGATAAAGCAATGGTAACTTGCATTATAGCTAAGCATTCCTTGTACTAGCAACACAAACAGAAAAGAAATTGGGGAAGTTTCCCAAGTTTTCACACTGACAGTGTCTCATCATACACCACAATGAAACAGATTTTCAACAGAAACAAGAATGGAGAGGCACATTTTGTTGTGGTACACATTTATAAATGTGTTCTTTAAAAACTTCCTTTCCATTTGAATTATCACACTTCACTGAAAATAAGAACATTTCTTAATTTCTGTCAACTAATCCATTATGTACTGAATTCTGTGCCAGATACAAATGCTAAAATTTTATAACACAGAGCAACATACACATTAAAGCTATTAAAGAATATAGAAATGCATTACTTGACTTGAAATTTATTGTTTGTATGTATGTATGTATGTATGTATGTATTTATGTATGTATGTATGTGTGTGTGTTATGTATGTATGTATGAATGTATTTATGTATGTATGTATGTATGTGTGTGTGTGTGTGTATATATATATATATATATATAAATACTAGAACTGTTTCAAATACACAAGGTCTGTATTTTATATCACATTTCTGTTACTGTAAAACAGCAACTTTGAAAAAAAAAAGTGATAAAGTCAAACTTTAGCTCCACATGAAGAAGAGCTTCACTGTACGAAAATATACCAAAGATAAATATGCCTCAGAACTTCTGGTGCAGTCACTTAATACCAAAGTTCACTGCATTCAATTTAACTGAAACACGTTAAATAGTGGCATATACAAAATATTAATGGACTCACAGACGGCAAGCACATTCATTTTATGAGCTCTGTGCACAGAGTATGTACATGACAGCAAATTCTGTACTCCAGGATGTGGTAACAGATTTTTACCAAAAAATTCTTAATTTTCTGAACGTTGCAAGGTTTCACGGTGCACACAGTAATTTAGATTATACCTGCAATGAAAGTATGGACTTCACTTTGCTGATTTTCAGAAAACTGAAAAATGCTCAACACCATTATATGCAGAGCTCTCATATCATATTTCACCTGAACAAGATAAGCAATGTTGAAGGTACAAACAGAAATTCGTTTATACCCCTAACTAAAGGACTGCTTTCACTGTGTCAATTTTTGTGAAACTCATCATCACTCAAGACACGTGTGTGGATACCTCCTAAACTGAATTTTATCCAAATGGAACAAATATTCAAATACTGGAAGTTTTAAATATTAAGGTATGATTTATGTGCTTCTCCCTATTTCCTGAGGCTTCAGAAATCATTTTGTTAACTTCTGGTTTGCATTTCATCTTTTGATTCAACTGTACAGGCCTCCATGTTATTGTATATAACAATTACATAGACTAAAAAGCAGTAAAAAGCCAGTCAAAATAATTAACAGGAAGCAGTATATGTTGCTCTAAATCACACATTTATCAGGCAGACTACTGGTTGTGGACAGCAGTGCCAAATTCCATAATTTAAAGTATATCCAAGTGATAATTTAGAGGAAGACCTTCTGACCACATATACCATCAGTTCCCAGAACTATAACCTACATTTTAAACTGTAGTTACAATATATTCATGAGGAAACCTCCTTTTCACATTTACAATACTTTACAGGAATGCATAGAAAATTCAGGTACCATCCAGTATCTGAGTGGTCCAGCTTACTACGACATACAACTATGCACATCTGATATCTAGTAAGAACATTATACCCATATAATTTAAAATTCTGGAATGAAACCAATCAACAAACAAATTATTTCTAATTCACATTTACGAGTGTCAGAACTGCGTATCTACCAGGCCACCTCCTAGTTTGATACATAAGCAAAGTTGAGAGTGTCTTGTAGGTTTATACTCTATTAACGGGCTTCACCTTGCATCCATACGCGATCAGTTTCAACAGGCATTCTATGAGGAAGAACAGGGTGAACAGCGAGTTCATGATATGGAGGATATCAGCTAGCAGTAGTGGGGCGTCGTGGTACTAGACAAACAGAACACGTACAAGTTAGCAATTCTACGGCTTGATATGTTTGTGTACTTCATTGTGCACAGAATCAGGAGCGTGAGATCTGCTCTTTTTCTCAATAAATCACAATTTATATGCATTACAGGGCAGTCTTAAACTCTGAATTATAACACAATGACTATATTTTCTACAGCCATTCTTTTTACTAACCTTTTTAGGACTTAGATTAAGCTGCATTATATTTAAAGATTCAGTTTTAACCATGCAATAAACAAATTCCATCTCAGCAAAAACAAGAGAGGCAATGTACGTATAAACGTAACATTGAGGTGTGTTCATGCAACCACTGTTGTAGTGGAAAAGCAGTAAGTATTACATATCCTGTGTGTGTGTTTGCAGCCTTAGGTATCCAGCATAAAATGCACACATGGCATGTTGTCATATGTGGCCAGCCTGGCTCTGTAATATTTTTCCATTTATTTTATAAACTGCACGATTAAAAAAAAAACTGAATATAAAATATGTGTTTCTATTTTCAACCTTTGGCTGAAAAGTGCTCCTTCTAAGAAGAAATGAGCGAGTATGATCAAAAATGTACATTGGTCTTCATGTAAAGTATCTGTTATTCTTGTTAGATTTTAATGGAACTTGAATTTTCTTGATGGATCTTCGAAAAATACTCGAACATCAAATTTAATGAAAATCTGTCCAGTGGGAGCAGAGTTGTTCCAGGCAAAGAGACAGGTGTACAGACATGACAAAGATAATATGACGAAGATAAGAGTTGCTTTTTGCAATTTTCCCAACACACCTAAAAAACAAATCAGTTAATTCTGTATAGAAAAATATTCATCATTAAAACACAAAAATGCATTCTTTGGGAAAAATATATATTCTATAATGTTAAACCTGGTTGTATATGTAGTGACCACTGTAATCTTTTAGGTAACTCTATGAAGGCCTTTTTCGAACCTTTACTCTTTGTATCAGAATTTAAAAACAGAGCACTGCACCTTCAAATTACACTTAACTCCAGTGTCAACCCCATTGACAACTTAATTAACGCGCCCTCCCAGGCTGCAGCCTTATGTAACACATCAACTTGAGCAATAATTTATGAAAATTGTAAAGATAACATATTCGCAAATGTGTATCAAAAATATATAAATTAATCCCCTTACAAAAAAGATCACATCCCACAGAAGATATGCGATGCACTCCACTGCCCTTTTTGTTTAAACCATGCAGAAATACAAATTTAAACTCTCTTAGCAGTCCAGATGTCTCCCTACAGGAATTTCGTTTTCATTAGTTTCTATTAATAATAACAAGGAAGAAAATATCATTTATTTCAAGAATCTGAATTTAGGAAGAGCACATACGCTACTTCAGAGTTTTAGTTCAAGTGGCAGAAGAGAAGTGTCATAACAAAAACATAAATGTGTCAGTTACTTATGCAGAACATAGTAGTATAATTTCCTAAAACTGATGTTTAGTATAGCTTTTGTACCCCATCAGGAAAATTAGTTAACCATGTCATATGCACCAATTCCTTCTGTTAATTTACCACACCTAAAAAATTAACAATTTTTTTGCCTTATATGTAACAAAATTTTGCTACCTTAAAACACCAACTTGTGCTAGCCACTGTACTCATAGTATTGGCCATGATCATGACTTTTACCTCGAAATATCTTGACTTTCAAGCCCTAAACGACTATAATTACTGAATATAAATATATGAATATTATTATTTGCATGTGTAGACATCTGTGCATCTGTTAACAGTTGCCTCTAATTACCGGGCACCTGTTTAATGACAACTTTCAACAAAACCTTGTACTACAAAACACTAGGCCAATATATTTCTTTCACTTATTTGCAGACATGAAGTACAGCTCCTATCAGATATAAATATTAATGTCTGTTTATTTCTAAAATATAGCTGTGCTGTCTATACAGTAATGGTAGCATAAGGACTTTTTTTTTTTTTTACATTTCTCACACAGATTTTGCATTATTATAGATCTGCAAGATAAAGGTGTGTACCATATCTGTTAGTAATGCTCTACCACTATGAATGGTTGTGATTTATCTTAAATAACCATCAGGACATATACTTACAGGCAGAGAGGGAAATCCCAACAGATGTAAATAAAGACAGCCATATTCCCCTTCCAAACTGACTTATGTCTGAGGTATGTAACCAGTCTTCCCATACATTACAGTTAATATTCTATGACTGCTGTGTATTTGGAGAGTTCGCCACTTAATTACCTTACTAAAATGATCTGTTCTATAATGTGTTATATTACAAGATCTTGAATGTAACATGTAACATTCAATGCTTCTTTCTCTGCTTAAAAGTACAACACATCTGGCCACAAAAATTTCCCTCATGTTGAATTACAGAATGACTGAGCGCAACATCTATGCCACTTTGTTGGCAACTGGCTATGTAAGAGAAGTACTCTGAATTGGTGAGTGGGAATATTTCTCAAGAAAAAAATCATTTGGCAAATTTCTGATAATGAAACTCCTGATTCTGCACAGTATAGTGTGTAATTAATAATAATCATATGACAGACATTCCAGTCCCAAATGGAATATGTTGTTCTTCTGAAGCAAACAAAGGCCTCCTTCATTTCAGAACACAACTAGCACAGAAAAATGTTAAGAGTGTCTTAACATTTGTATGTCCAGTATGTAACATTTCATTTAAAATTAATTTTGCTGCAAAAGCATGCAAATTGAATACCGAGTCCCATATAAAGATAGAGAGATAAATATCTTTTGGGCATGGACTCCTGAACACTATGAAGAAACAGGATTTTGCAACTGAGTATTTCAAGAAAATGAAAGAAGCCCTTCAAAAAATGTATGAAAAACTAACTTCTGGCAGCTGGCATAATGATAATAACAACAGTGATGATGATGATAATAATAATAATAATAATAAATAAGAACAGGTTCAGTAAACTACAAAGCAGGCAATGAAAGTGAAGGCTACATTCACACTGGTCCAGGTCACTGTCTGTCTGCAAATGTAGCCGCACGGCACAGCCAACTAACAGGAACCTAAAAAACCAACTTAAACAAGTTCCATAAATCAAACCAAATATCATTACATTACAATGAAACATTCCCATGGATAGGTGGGCAGTCTCCATTGTGGAATAACACTCTGTCTACTGAATGACTACAAAATCCAACTGAACACTACAGGGGCTGGGCCGGCATGAGATCAGCAAAAAACCGACTTTACGTATTAAATGCAATTCATTCTAATTATTTTATTCCAACCTGTAAAGAAAAGTATTTAAAATTTTATACACAACAAAAAATTAAAAAAAGATACATGTGCACATAAACAGACTGTTTATACAAGGAAGCACAATGATAACTACTGAACAAGCAGTTCAGTGCAACAGCCAGTCATCTGATTTGTGAGCAACACAACATGCATTAATGTGAAGAAACCACTCCGATTTCATGTCTATAAGAATGCAACAAGTATCATTCAGTGTTCCATTACAGCATTTGGCAATGATTCCCATGTTTTGACTGGCATAACACAGTAGCAGTTCCACATTTAAATACATAACTGATATTCATGCTTTATTAAAGGCTACACATCCATGCCACTAGCTTCAGAGCCCTCACGGAAAGACATTAAGTACAGAATTAACTGTGGCATCATGTTCTTGAAATAGTCTGGTTGCAACAATGGCAAATGCAACATATCATATTCACTGGCCTGTTCATGCAAAACTGTCAACAAGTCAAGCTAAAGTCACATTACTGCAATAATGAGCATGCACATACAAGTCCAACACTCAACACTATCACAGTCATGGTGCAACAATCACTCTCATGCTCAATATCTAATAATACATGCTGTCTCACTGGCTGAAGGAAAACAGGAATCAAACATCACAGCCAACAAACAGAAACTCAGGGAGGATAAAAGGAAGGTGGGACATATAAACTTCTTCTAACTTAGTTATTACTGCTGGTATTTAAATAAACTTCTCAGTTCATTGATTTTTGACGCAGATTACCTTTAAAGTGTGACTGACATATCAACAGCACTTCCTACCATCTGCACTTCTACAGCCTACCATCCTTACACACAGGTTGAAGCTAACAAATATATGGGGGTTGAAAAAAACCTGCTCAAAAATTGCACTGGGCTAAGGAGTGGAGGCCACATACAGTCCCTACAGACAATGAGGCATGCATCCTACTGACAAACCAGCTGCTGGAACCCTCCAAAAAGAATGAGCTTGGCTGCTGACAGAACCACTGCAATGCGACACCTTTGACATCTTCATATTATTAAAATCTACAACCTTGTAGACCCTGGCACAGACATCAATGCACAGAACTCTCCATCAGCTTCTGAACTGCCATGATGAGAACGTGTAATGGCACGTTCCTGCAGGATGTCAAAGCCTACTGCCACAAGAATTGAACCACCCTGGACATGTGCATTGTGAGGACATATCCAGAAATACCTGGGCTGAGTTGATAATGAAATATATGCTCATTTTCATTATCACTGTTGTCCCCCTTAAATTAGGTCCCTTTCTAGTTTATGCAACGACTCTAGCAATTTTGCCATTGCTGGTAGCACCATTAAAACTGACTTCTTACAACTGTGTGAAGGACAGTCGGTGACTGTTCCTGAATTTAGGGACATACTAAAACCGGCATCCTCATAGCTGTGATTTCATTTCCAGACACAAGACTAAATCACAAGAAGCCAAATGAGATGAGTAAGGTGAGGAGCCCACACACATGCTTTTAGGAGGCAAAAATTGCCACTTCTTCTGCCCAGTTATGAGCAATTAAGGCACAAACATTGCAGAAATGAGCTGCAAGTTGAATTTCTCCATTACAATTTGCAAATATGCAGGCAAGTTCCAAACGAGAGGCTTAACCTGTCAGCAGCCTCCAAAATGGTATTTTATCATACTTTGTTGAGGATTTTACAAACTTTCTCCATATTTTCAACCTGTAGAGGGATGACATGAATGCTCACAATCTTCAACTTAAGTTTCCCCATTCTTGTATCATAAGAACCACTCCAACATCTGTGTTCTCCCAAAGACATTGTTACTGAAAGCTGTTTTGAGCATTTCATGCATTTCCCGTGCAGTTGCCCCTAGGCTAAGGCAAAAGTGAATGCAAATGCTGTGTTCCTTCAAACTGGTCGCCAGAAACTCACGGACTGTATATAACATGCAAAACAACAAACACTTGTTGAGAAGGCACACAAAGGATTATGACTGAAAATCTCCTAAGGTTGGCTCAGAAGATAGCGTTACTACAGCATCAAGTGGCAGAGAATTGTACTTCTTGCCATTCTCTGTCCTACCAGTGAGTTTCAGAACTCCTGCAAATGCATTCACATGTGTTTCACTACCCCTGTACAACCTAAACCTCTCACTTTGGGACTGCCAAGTCTTCAGCCCCCTTGAGAAAAGTACTGTAGTATTGGGTTAGATGGAAACGCCAAGGTTGTGGCAGTGCTGTGGTTCCAGAAAACAGTCCATGTAGTTTTTGTGGAGTGGAGACATGAGATGATGTGTCAATGGCATGTCTGCCCCAGTAGTTGTCAGGACTATTTTTAATAACATGTGCTCCTCTGCCCATAAAAATCCCTCAAGCTTTGTCACCTAAACAAGCCTTGCAGAAGTAAGTATGGCATTCTACATTATCACATACAATAGTCCTATCACACTGCTAATTATAAACCTAAATCTAATGCGTGATGTTAGACTCAATGGTCATATGCTGAATGAAATTCTGTACATGGAGAACTAAATTTATTGCAGCTGTGCTTTTTCAACAACTTCAAACTTAATTCATCTCAAACTTACACTAAAAGAAAAACATTTCAATGAGTGTTACATTAGAGATTACATGAGTATGAAGACCATAAAGGTTAGGTAAATTTCAAGTTCAAACTTAAAATTCCTTAAGTGTCAAAACAGTAATTACAAAATACATTATTAATTAATGTTACATCTCTAACCAGACACGAAACTGAAAAAGCCAGCATATTGTCCCTAAAGGCAAAATGGGAGCTGACATAACCTCATTGTGACCATTTACTTTCAAAACACTTCCTGCCACATGAAGGAAGGAAGACCTTGCATTAAAGATTAAACAGTATGTGACTGTTATATCACTTATTCCAATGGTAGGTTTAGTTGCTTTAGAAAACAGTATTTGGCACTTCGAGGACTGGGTGCATATATTTTGGTTTGCTGCATTCTGTAACAGGCACATGAATATATAAAGCTTTTTTACTTCATTATGAGTTTCATGTGATTACAGCAGGGCCTGTTCAGACCACAGTCTTCTGGGTTCTGATATTGCAGGATGATATTTTACACAAGCATGCTGTCTCTGCTTGAGGTTTGCAGGGTCAGATCCAAGACATACACAAGTAGTGATTCAAGTCTTCTAGGACGCAACACATGTCAATACACAAGTAATTCCTGACATGGTCCTTCAAAATGTCAGGAATGACTTGCCAGATGACACAGCATTACGTTTCAGAAGACTTGAATCCTCAGCAACGCCACTGTGAGAACCTCAAATCTCACACTGATACCAAGGTATACAGAGTCAAAACCGGGCCAAATCTATGAACCCTACAAACGGAAACTGCATAATCCTGTGAATCACCAATATGTATATGCAAGACTACATAGTGTCTGAACCCAAAAGATAACAGTCTAAGGTTACTTACAGTTTCCAGGTCATGCCATTTATCCTTAAATTACGTGGAAAAATATTCTGATATTATGCCATTTAACAAGGCCTGAGTGTCACAGTTCAGGGCCCTTATTTTATCAGACTACTGTTTGCCACTTTCTCCCATTACTCTGTCACATGTGGGCAGCCTGAATGTGATAACTGAGGCCACAGAAAATGATAATCACTAGCTGCCATATAAAATAATGACCCTATACTGGCAACCACACTTTCAAGTATATCATGGATTGATAATATCAGTTTATATTTCTAGTAATCATGCCCTTACTTCTCCTATCATTACTAGATAAAAGTTGTGGCATTTATACATCTGTGCAATACAAGACACATCATATCTGGCAACATAAAGTCAAATACAACATGGAAAAAACTGACTACTTTGAAATTTAAAATAGGTTGCACATCAGTGTATGCAATACAGTACATATTTTCTTTAAAATTTAACATATCATTCGAAAGCTGCATACTTCTAATACCAAAATCAAAGATTATAATTACTGGATTTAGAACTTCACTGCAATTTTACGTCTAATGTCATATGTTATACATCCCCATCCAGAGACAGCAAACCTTTTGACCTTCTAACCCATGAGGAAAACCATTTTACATTAAAATTTCTGACACTAAGCCAAGGCACATTCTGTAACCAGTATAAAATCAGCATAAGGGCCTTATAAAACTAATTGGTGGGCTGTGTGTCCCAGTCCCCTGCATTGTAACTTCCATGTCATAACTCAGTATCTTCCTTCGTGTAAACAGAAATGTGTTCTGAAGATCACACATGTAACAGATCACAGAATTCATCAATCAAGTGAAGATCTTTTTGCATTCAGGTCCCATTTCACATTACTGTATCTCTTTAACACAGCTACATATGTGTTGTGGTGTTGCTGTTGTAAGGTGAGGGTGTTCCTTACCCGCACTCCGAACGCGACAATCTTGAGAATACACTCAACGGTAAACATGCTGGTGAATCCGATGTTCATGTAGCCAAGAGTTTCCTTGTACACAGTGCTTTGCTTGTCATACTAGAACAAATAGTAAAAAGAACCAAGAAAAAAAACACAAATGAAAATAAATAAAAACAAAGATCACACAGCACAGTGACGAGGAAAGAAATCTCCAGATATAATTGACAAAAACATAACTTACATCAGATGGTTGTAGAATGAAAACTATACACAAAAGAGTTCTTGTTAATACAGGCAGATTGCTTGTTATGTGTGTCATTAGTTAAGGTTTTATCATCCACTATTTTGAAAAACCTGAAATTTACTTGAACTATACAGACATATTAAATGAAAAGTGTAAATTCCCTCTACATCCATAAACAAAAGCAGCAAAGTGGGGGCTGTAACATGCCAGCCCAGTTGCCAATTGGCAAAATGCATTCAGTTTTCTTTATTAATGAAGTGTTCCATAGCTGGCATGATAATTTCACCTGCTGAAAAATAGTCATCTAGTATCCTCAACATACAGTATTTTGGTATGATTCATAATACTGTCACTTTACAAATGAATGCATTAAACTGTCAGTTAATAACCCTTCCATTAATTACAAGATGTACCACATATAGTTGAATGTCTACAATGATTATGATAATTGAAGATTCCTCCAAAATCCTGTTAACTTTCTGCCAGACTACAAGTCCGTTTGCCTAATAAGACTGTGCTGATGAAAGAAGCAACTGTCTCCAGGTCTGTAACTACATACCATTCTATATGGTATCTGGAATTAGTGCAATGGCTCATGTGATTACTCACTGGTCTCTCACTGCAGAGACCTGGGTTCAATTTTGAACCAGTCTATGAGATTCTATTACTGGCACTAACTTAAACAGCTAGTAAGGATTTTATGGTGAGATGATGATAACAAATCAATTTGCAAAACTTGAAATTTTTATTGCACGAAAATTTTTTGTCTTCCTTCTTGTGTGGTACCTAACAACAAGAAGAATGAAGAACACAGAACTGTAATTTTGTCTGTTGTTTATACAGGTGTGAAACTGTATTTCTCATAGTGAGCCATGAGCAAAGGCTAAGGGTGTTACAGAACAGGACACTGAAAAATATATTTTGACCTATGAAGAAGGAAATAACAGGACACTGGATAAAAATGCATGATGAAAAGTTCCAAGAGTTTTACGCCCCAGCATTTATTACTCACATGATCAAATTAAGGAGGATGAGATGGGCTGGGCATGTGGAACATGTAAGGGAAGCAAAAGGCATACATGGTATTGGTGGAGAAATCTGAAGGACAGAGATCACCTGCAAGACCTATGAATGGATTGGGAAAACAATACTAAAATGTATCAAGAAAAATGCTTGGCGGACACTGTCAGAATTCCTCTGGCTCTGAATATGGAGAGGTAGTGGAATCTTGTGAACATGAGAATAAACCCTCAGGATCCATAAAATGTGCGACATGAATAAAGAGCGGGATAGTGTTGTTACACTTTTGCTCTTCTCATGTCAAAACTTTTCTTTATTAACTTCAGCATGTTGGGAAATCAATGTTCATGTAAATTTAGAAAAGTCTGGAGGAGGATACACTGAACCTGTAATACAAATGTCTCAGAAGTGTTTGATTCCTGTATCCCAATTGAACGTACCGATGGATCAGCACTTACTGAACACAAACTGTGAATTTCATTTATGAATATGCCACCTGATGTCTAAGTTGCAATTCACAGCAAAACAACAATTCTCAAGTTGTATAATACATACTGGGAAATCATGTCTTCAGAGATAGAATTATAGTTTTATAACCAAAGCTGGGTTTGAGAATAAGTGAAACTTTACCTGAAAGTGAGCAAGTATGAAGTTTTCATGATGTATTAAAGAAAGCTGGAAATAAGGATCTTGGCTACTATTATTACATTTTAACAATACTATAAATTATTGTATTGCTGTTTAATTATTGTTTAATTCAAATCACTTATGATTATACATATGTGTTTTCATGTATGTTGTATGTGTTTGTAGACTAGTTATACTTTCAGCATTGGTCCCCTAGGCCATGTAAGGATCAATGAATTGTGGTGGTTTGACTAATAATAAGTAAACTGAACAGCATGCTTTGCTATTAAAACTGTTACATCTCTACTGTCAAGAGAAGATTTCAGGATATTATATTTGTCATGTGTGCATTCAATCATGACTTATGGCGTAATATACTATGTACACATGAGGGAACTGAGACTGTGCTTTTACTTCTTGTGTTTTGTAGGATTTACTACAATATGTACTTTATGATATAATTATTTTATGTCTATATTACATCAGTATTATGACAAGCTCTATATCCTATAGGTTGGTTGACCTTGTATGGATTGACAGAATGCATAATGAATAAAAGAATGAATGAATGAAAAGTAATGGTTTTCTACTCACACAGCAGTTGGATACTTAGAGTAATCATGAATAATTTACATTTACTTAGCGGGTTTTCATTCGCACACCTGTGCAGTTTGTCTGCCTATGTGGACTTTACAGTAGGTTCAATTTAAACCTAACTAATTTAATGTGCTTACCAAACTCGGTGAGAATATTATAAAAACCTCCCTTCTAAATGAACCACAGGCTTTCTTAAAGTCCATAAGTAGCAAATGTACTGCCCCACTGGTTCGCATTATTTCACAAGAAATTTTATGAATGCAGAATTTGTGATCAGTAGTTGATCTGAAGCCTTCATTCCTCTGGGATATTACACAACTTATGTTGGTAGTTGTTTATTGACATTTCAGGACAGCCTATCAGTTCTATCTTCAAGGGTCAAGCAGTCCAAGAGTTATTCCAGGAACAGGTGGATACCTCAGTATAGAGGGGATGGTGTGAGTGGTGACTGGTTTTCAGGGAGGAAAAGTAGTCAATCAGTTTCCTACAGCATAAAGTTGCTACCACAATGACAATCTCCAGTATGGAGTTAACCTTAACAGAAGAAGGTTGGATAAAATTTTGCATGTAGCTGATAACAATGATGTGCCTCATTACTTACTACCATCTTTTGTCACCCTTGATTTAAATAGGTATAAATAGTGATTCCTTCCACTGCTCAGACTAGTTTATGGACCACAGAATGTACTGTTTTATCCCCTAACTGTATTAATTCTACTGCAATTTGATCAGTACCTGGTGACTTATATCCTCTCAAGGTTTCAACAGTCATCTCAGATGTGAAAGCAGAACATGCTTCATGAGCACAGAACATCCACCAAGCAGATGTACACCAGTCACTTCTTACGACAACTTTCCTCTAAATTACCTACACTCAGCTGTAATTGCCTGATAACTGTCATATAAACAGCGCTGAGTAACAGCAATCTGCCTGCATTGTCTAATGGTTAACAGGTATGGTGAATTATTGTACACAAGAGAGCATTTACCAAAAGCTTCCATCACATCTGCAATATCAAGACAAAAACACTGAAAAAACACACACACAAACACACACACACACACACATACATACACACACACACATTTAAACCACTGCATATAGTACCACAGAAATGTCCACAGACCATGAGTTCAACCCCCAAAATCTGAATCAAATGCAAAATATCTGGCATTACAAATATTATTTCAGAAGTGTAAAAACACTCTACAGCACAACTTGGATTTATCACTACATGTTAACGTTACATAGAAAGTTCTTTGAACACATATGTTCATGTTGGTGGTAGTTAAAGGGGGCAGGGAGGGGGGGGGGGGTCTTTTTTTTTGGTACAACCATACCATCATCAGGCAAACTTGTAAGATTATATTCTAGCATGCATAAACTTACACACAATGCACTGCTAGACAGAGAGATATACATACATACATATACACAAACACACACACAAAACAATGTACATATATGGTCAAAGAACACTGTATGTGACTAAAATATATAGTGAAAAACAATGTGCACAACATGAAGCACAAGCACATTTTTGCTTGAATTTATTTATAAAATTTAAGATGACAGAATATCAGAGTCAAATAATATAAATAAAGTATTCACTTATACTTCCGGGTTTCAATATTTTTTAGTTTTGTATTGCTGTATATTGCTATTTCAAAATGATTTATAACAAAATTCAGACTGCTATTCTGTACACTGTCCATCATTTAAGTTTTTTTAAAACATGTTATTTAAAAACTGGTTCTATTCTTTCTTCAGTAGACAGCACACAATAGAATCCTACTCCATGCAGCCCTCAGTACAACTGGAAAAGGGTATGAGACCACAACTACCATGGTCCCACTGAAGTAGGCTTCCTTACTAAGTAACGACGCCTGAAGAAAATGTAACCAGTTTAGGAGATAATACAATTTGAAAAACAGGAACAGTGGACAATATCTATAGTAAGTATTAAAAACGAGCATCTGCAATATTATTATACACACACCCAGGAGTACAAAGTGTATGAGTCATGGTGACAATGAGCACTGGGAAAGTGATTCCTGCCATTCTGAAGTAGCACAGTGCCTTGTGAGACTGCTCAAATGATGAGGACACTATGTTCATTCAAAACATCAGGAACCACTCATCCAACAACATGGTGACACAACCCAGAACACATGAATCTTCAGAAGCACTGTTTATAGAACATCAAATCTTGAATGCCTGTATATTTCTCTACACCAAAAAGAAGCACAAAGTGTCCTAGTGCTACAGTGAAAGGCTGTCCATATACTGTAATTTACCAGCCACTGGTTCCCCTTTCATCTTCAAGCTCTTACTCACATTGATGCTCAGATTCATAACATACAACCTCACCCATATTTTGTTAGACATGAGGTTTTCACAGTTGCCCTATGAAGATTACTGCCTTCTGGAATGCAACACCATATATTCTGGTGAACTTGCACACTGAAATGCCTGTACACATCTACCAGGTTACACAATGTCACATACCTGGTGACAATAATCTTCATTTTGTTTTATGTCATTACTATTTATTTTATCTTTGGTGTTCATGTCACTGAAACTCTGGTTCATGTAAGATAATGTAACACAACACCACCACAAAGAAGAAGCCACAATGAACACATATGAACCAAATATTTATTCAAACTGTCTACATTTTGTGTGAGATTTAAGGTTCTGACAGTGGTGTTGGTGCAAACACAAGTCTTCTTGGAAAAGGCTGTGTCATTGGGTGAGTAGCTCCGACATTTCAAAAGAGTGATCTACTTCCATTGGTTCCCGATGTTTCAAAAGAGTGCCTTCTTTCTTCTTGGGATATTTATGCTAACACAAAGGCACTGTGGTCCTCTGAAATATCAGGAAACACTCACCCTAACAGCACATCGTCGTATCCTGTGAGACTTGTATGCTTTCCATATGGCGTCATCTTTTTTTTTATTCATGGGTCCAGGCATCATGAATCAAATTTAATAACTGTCCAACAAGATGCAACTGTATTCAGTTTATTATATTTCTGTAGGCAGTTCTACATGTTTGAGGTGTTGACACCCATCATCAGGAGCTCGTACAACTGTAATTATAGCTTCTGGCACTGATCAACCAGGTCTACTACCATCCGCTCTCATTGTTGAGTTGGATCAGTTCCAACTCAACAAGGACAGCAGATGGTAGTACACCCAGCTGACCAGTGCCAGAAGCTGTACAGTTGTACGAGTTCCTGATGATGGGTGTCAACACCCAAAACATGTAGAGCTGCCTACAGAAATATAATAAACTGAATACAGTCGCATCTTGTTGGACAATTATTAAATTTGTCATCTATTTAATTCAGCACTGTACAAACTTTCTGAATTCTCTGCTTGATAACATTCTCTGATATTCAGATTTTAGGGTTCAAACCACAATGGTTATAAGAATACATTCACTTAAATGCTCTTTAGTTTCTCATTTTAGCTTACAGAAGTGCTGGAAGGTAGGCTGGATGCAAATTTGATTTAAAAAAAAACTACAAAGGGGTTTTTTTTTAATGCCTGCATGGAGAGAAACTGCTCTGTTCTGTATGTACAATGGTTTGTGTTGATAAAGCCTGCATATGTTGATGGGTTTATCACTGGTTTGTACACCACTGATAACCTGCAAGGTATGTTCAATAAAATGCCATACACTTTCCAAACACCAAATCCGCATATAACCCTAAGCCATACAAAATACTGAAAACTCTGTCCACAAAAGCCTCAAATTTTGTCAAATTTTCATTGTCTGACCATGTCATGTTTCTTGTAGCAAATGTTTAGTGGAATATGCAGTGTACACAGAACATTGAATGTATATTTATCAACCATAAGTTATTAACAACAATTGGCTAAAATTGTGTACTATACACAACTTATAGTCAGTTTTTAAATGCTGATTAATTTGTTGACATATGACAAGAAATGTCAAGTAATATTACACTGGTCGGCAAAGAAAAAAACATTTTTTTTTTTGGCTCCCTGTTAAGATTCAGGGTGATTCTAATAGTTTTGTCATTGCTGAATCTGAGTATGACAACCAAATTGCCCCATAACCCACCAATGTTAAGGGAAAGGGGATAAAATTTAAAAAAAAAAACTACATTTGTAATAAAAATGTAATTATTGGTTTCTAATTACAATACACAGTATCAAATAACAGACCTCTCTATATCCTCAATAGAAAAAAATTCATTAAACACTCACTTTTTTTACTTTGCCTCCTACATTCGTCAGTTGGTGTCTCTCTTATAAGACTCCAGTAGCATTCAGCCAACATATTTGGACTCCCATTTTCCTTTGTACCTCTTTTCAATTTGGGAAATATTCTGATGGAACCTTTCACCATATTCATCAGAAATGGCTCGCACGTTGTCAGGAAAAAAATCCAAATTGGAATGCAGAACATGAAGTTTCAATGACATAGCACCCCATAGCACTGTGTGATGAAATTAATTCCTGCATATTTTCACTGTAGTTTTCCACTTTTCCAATGTCTAGAAACTTTCTGCTGACATTTTAATGTGCCTACCAGCCTCTTCTTTCTGTAGAATTTAATTTTGTACTAACATCTTGGTATTCAAACAGTTGTTTAATTTGTGAACCAATGAAAATTTCTTCTTTAATCTTGGCCTCACTTATTTTGGAAAATTTTTCCCTTAAATAGGCAAACCCTTTGCTGTCGTTATCCATCGCTTTCACAAATATTTTTATCAAATTGAGCTTGATATGCAATGATGTTAAATAAGATTTCTGACTTACCCACTAAAGCAGGTTGTGTCACATTCTTCTGACCTGGTGTTGTTTCTGAATGGAGTGGCCATTTTTTTATTTTCTAGTGGTAGTCCCTCGCTCAGCTGGACCATTCACATTAAAAGCAGCAGAATTTAGTGCATCTGCCTTGTTGTAACTTGCAGGTCAGCACATATATTTCACTGGCGTTTTTCACAGCATGTTTCTTGCAGTGAAACCTAAAGGTTCTTGTACGTTTCTTTCATGTGCAGTGCATGGGGTCATGCAATGGAAGGGAACTTATTTCCATTGTGCAGAAACATTGCCTTCAAAATGACCTTTAGATGGATCAATGAAAAGCCCCCATTGCCCAGAGGTGTGTTCAAGACGCAATTCTTCCACTAACTCTTGGATGTTATTTCAGTACACAAGATCACTACCCACTGAGTAATATGTTGCTATTTCTGACTGCCTCTTCTTATAAAATGATACCATTATTACCTTTCTCAAGAAGACTGCACTGCTTAAGCCGTGATACAAGTCGCTGAGCCTTTGTTTTGTCATTGTTATAAAATATTGGCATATTTAGCATCCCTTTAATTTGTATTGTGATAATTTCACACCACAAATGAAAGAGACGCTAAACAGCAAACAGGACACCTTTTCAGTTTGAGATAGAGTTGGAGACAATATTATTCCATGGATTTATGTGACTTATAAAGTAAAAATAAATGAGCACTATAAAAACCCTTAGGCCCAGCCCCTACTTTCGGTTTTTGGCCATTCAACTGAGGTTTCAACTGGTATCATCCAAATGGAGGGTGATATAAGTATTTTATTCACACATTCAAGTTTGTAAACCTACCTCCAATAAAAATCTATCAAATTATTTCAGGGACAAAACTGATGCCGACCAGTGTTATTTACTCATTCTCAAATAAATTAGCTCTTTTAATTCTGAGAATTAAGCAACTCTTCGGAAATTTAGAAAAACCCTGAAACAAAACGCAACAGGTTTTTCTTGGCTACTTTCCTTGTAATTTAAAAATAAAGGTCCCACAGGAATTTAAAACATGTTAACTACATGTAGGACTAATGTTCTCCAATGGTAAATATCCAGATTATGGTCTTGCAGGAAGACACACTGTGTAGTTTCCTAGATCGTGACATGTAGTTACAGTGACCTGTTGCCTCCATCTTCAGGACAGAGGAGTGATTCCACCAATCAAAAGGGTGAGACAACAGGTGCATCTGAAATAGGGTACACTGTACCTATCTACATAGCTCCACCTCCACAATGCCAGAGTCTTGATGCATATAAAGGTTTTACATTTTATGTTTCATGCATTAGGTTCAAAATCTTCAGGATTTTACAACACATCACACTACACATGTCACTTCGATTCACTCATATGTTAAACCATAAATCTGCTAATTAAGGGTGACTTAAACACACTGCTATGTTGGTTTTATATGCTACTTAATTAAACAAACATGATTATGTTGCAACAAGAAACTATTTGGACATCAAAGAAAACACTTTTATGAGATTTGAGGTTCTCATGGCACAGAGTATGAGACTGCAATCATGTGGGTTGTGATACTGTGTAGTTTGACTGATGGTGCTAATATCTTGGTGCACATTGCTACCTCCATCCTGGGTGTACAGTCACTCCTACTAGCCCACAGATGGATATAGCAGCATGCTGTAACACTACTAAGCATCACCTCCCAAAAGATTGTAGTGTCCACTTATTTCTTCCTCAAATTTAACAGAATGGTTTTCACTCTGTACTGCTGACACACACTCTTCCCTCACTCTGTAGCTACCTCTTGTCCAAGTGAAGTGTGGCTCAGTGTATGTATACATTGTAGCTCAAAAACATGTACACATATGCACCCAATGCATGTACAAGATACACAATGAACTGTATTCATGGACATTTCACTGCATGGCAAATATCTTAAAAAAAGACACATGACTGAAATGCAATAACCTCAAAGTGTTGGTGGAGAATTTGAAGAATATCTACAACTTTTATACTTATAGTTGATTGTACATAGAATCATACACAACTTAAAATGACGACCAATGAAACAAATTTCAGATATAATGCCCAGAAAATAATGCTGAATAGAGATGATATCATAAGATTTCAGGTTCTCAGAGTGGTGTTGCTGAAGATGCAAGTCTGCTGAAATGTTACACCATGACACTGAGCAAGTGGTTAGCAATGTTTGGAAGGATTGCAGTGCATTCTATTTAAAAAATTAAGACATTATTATCCTTCACAACATTGGTCACTTCTTGCCCAGGGACACAGTGTAACATTCCAGGACAGGGTTCCCCAAACTTTTTTGCTGGCAGACCCTTCTTGGATTCAAAAAATAACCACAGATCCACACATCCTTGCTCATGTAAATATGGAGTTTCTGGATGAAAGGCATCCAAAATTAAAAATTTATATCTCAGAAATGATTTTAGATAGCTATGAACACATACCAGTAGCATATGTAAAAATGCATTGCACAATTTGACCTTAACTGAAAATGACTGCTGTTCACTTCATGGGTTGGAGAAAGCTTCTTAATATGATACTCTAATGGTCATACGAAATAAACAGATTAACAGTTAAAGATGTTTCACGATTACTTTTAAAAACCATAATCCCTTTAATTAAAAAAAAAAAAAGTACATTTCAAATTAGCCATTACAGAAATGGATACCCTGGGAATCATTTGCAGATCCTTGGGGGTCCATGAAGCACACTGTGGGAACCACTGTCCCAAAACACTTGAATCTTCAGAGATGATTCTGTTGCATACCAACCTACAAATAAACTGTATTCTCAAATTTTGGCTCTCAAAATAGAACTAAATCAGATGAAAATGCAGTGAATTACCATGCATTAGCAGTTTGCAAAGTTATACTCAACTGAATTTTCCTTTTTCACATCCCTTAGAATAGGAAAGGGGTGGTCTAATAATAATAATAATAATAATAATAATAATAATAATAATAATAATAATAATAATAATAATAATAACAATAATAATCTAGCAGTCAAAATACATCAGAACTGAAACCCATGGGAAATCTTGATAATGTATTATGCTGACAGAAAACTAAATACCTGTTACAAAAATACACATCTGCTTTAGTATACACATCTCCAGCCAGTATATTTGACTGCTAGTGACAACTGAAAACACAACTACGCATAAATTGTGGAATAAGTGAAATAAATTTCCAAGTAACAAAACACACATTTCTTAATAAACAGAATATAAAGTATCCGCATTGGCTATGCTTTGTAAATTCACATATCCCTGAAGAATTTACAGTAAATAAAATTCTTATTTTCTTTGACAATTATTGTCAGTTTGGAATTCAACACACAGTTTTTTTTTATTTTAAAGCTGTCCATTCTGTGCACTTTTTGTATCAGAATACACCACTTATTAAACCAACTACATACACATTATTAATTAGTACAAACATTAAGTCAGCTTCAACATGTTTTGGTACATGTGCACCATCTTCAGGGAGAACATAACGCCAATTCTTAAAAACCAAATGCGACTGTGAAGCAGCTATTTGTGTTCTCCCTGAAGATGGTGCACATGTATTAAAATATGTTAGAGCAGTCCATTTAATCTTGTACTAATGAATAACATGCATTTAGTTGGTATAACAAATGGTGCACACTCAATATATGCAGGTTTTCATACAAAAAATCTAAAAAATTTTAAAGAAAAATATCAGTATATCACCAATATCAGTCTCAATTATCACATTTATACTCGTTGTTCTTACAAGGACTTATTTTAATAAAAAGCATATTTCAGAGTCAGCATTTTACCCTATCTACTTAAAAGTATCTGGCTTTCATGTTAGGTAAGAAAGAAGTTGCATTTTATTTTCTAACACATTCTATCAGCAAAACAAGATGCATTTATCTTGTAGTAAGACATAATGTCAACAACTAGTAATAAAATACCAGGCTCCTGGCATAAATCAACATTGCAATTAATCTTGAACAGAGCTGTTAAAATCTACAACACGCAGTGCAAAGGACAAAACAAATATGATCTTTTGCTCTGGTCACAACCACTGCTACTCGCAGGGAATGTGACATTTAAGTTGAGCACACTTAGAAGAAATTAAACACATATGAATATATAAGTATCATTAAAAATTTCCTAGCATAACCAGCAGTTGAAATGGTACATATGTACGTGCCAAAGTAAGAAATTATATTCCACTTATTCAAAGGAGAAAAACAGGTATGAAAGAAAAATACCAATATACTAAGGACAGCAGTGCTCCAGTGAGACACACACAGACACACAGACATTGTACACAGAGACATCCATCACACATGCCTCTGCCAAAGCATCATGCGTCTGTCACAAGACAGAAATGCATTTCCAGAACCAAATCTATGTTAGATTGTGCCAGGTTAAGTGGATCAAACATGAGAAACAGACAGCTGTTCCCTTTCAATCAAATTACAGTACTATATCCATAATCAGTACTTTACTTTGTCTGGTAACTACAGCCTGTCACTTCCCACCAGGCAAGTGAGCAGTCAGCTTGAGTGGGCAATGTAAATACCATAAAACGACCAATGGGAAGTGGCAACGTATAGTTGCCAGATAAAATAATGACCCTATATTTGTGAGATGATCAAAATACTATGCTATCTTTGTAATAAATACAAAAGTTTACTTCAGTACATTATTTTAAGTGCCACAGTCAACTCACATTGTAGCAAAATATTTATTTTGGATTCAACAACTTTTATAAGTACAGGTGAACACCTGAGCACAAAATCTTACAACAGAAAAACACAAACACAGGTCATCAGAATTGGAACATATCTGATATATCACTGAAATCCATTTTAGTGCTTGGTTTTAGAACCGTTTCTAATGCAAAAATAAATGTAGCATAATACATAATTTTACCATTGTAAATTTCAGTAGCTGGATTAGTGAAGATGGTGCAGTGACTATGTTATGGGCTGGGCTACCCAGTGTTTAATTCCTGGCAGGGAAAAGAACATTTCTCTCTATCTCTGAAACATCCTGACTGCCCTAAGGCCTACCCAGCTTCCTATTCAATGGGTGCTAGAGGTTATTTCGCCTAGAGTGAAGTAGCTGAGGTGTAAAATTGACCACTCACTTGCTTCCATGCCAAGGCTAAGGCTGAGTAGAGCAATATGACTGCTCTCCCTACATGACCTCATTGCAATCACAGGGCAAACTGTACCAATAATGTGTAAAACTGCACGTACATTTATCTCCTTTTAGTAAGCAATCACATGTGCATTACACATACTAGGCACCAAAAACTGTTACCTGTGTGATGCATTTTACGGTCTAAATATTCATCAGGGATCATTAAATTTTAACATCAGAGTATGGGAGGCACACACATCTCATTTTCTGGTATGAAATTAATGAATTAAATGAGTAATGAAGGTAAGGACTCGTTTTTGTAATGAATGCTTTTAATTTACATTTTGAAAAAAAATGACATAAATAGAACTGGTGTCATTTTTACAGCTGTTTCTACAAACAACTGAGTGGTGGGGAAGTTAGCTTGTAACAACCTACAGGATGGGGTGAAGGGGCACAATGTTCACTGTTAATTATGAATTATTACAAGAGAAGACCCTATGGACTGGGAGGAGGTAAACTTTATTCTCCTTTATTCTTGAGTAATATAATATTATAGCGGGCCAGGTAGCTCAGTTGGTATAGTGACTGACTATGGGCTGGATGGTCCGGGATCGAATTCCGGTGGGGACAAGATTTTCTGCCTGTCCAGACCGGCCCTGGGGCCCTAATCAGCCTCCAGTAAAATGGGTACCGGGTCTTTCCCGGGGGTAAAGTGCAGCCGGGGCGTGTTGCTGACCACTCACCCCCTTCTAGTGCTGTGGTCATGGAAGAGTAGAGCTATACCTCTAACCACCCTCTGGGCCACACCGGGCCTGTAACGGGATCAATTTACCTTTTTTTTAATATAATAACTAAAGAGCCTATGGACCGCAAAGGCAATATTTCTTCTTAATTATGTGCACAAATGAGGAGCCTGAGCACATTAAAAATGTTTTACCACAATATCTGTAGTATATAAGGATGGCTAGGCCTATTGTATTGCTACAGACACTGACTAGCATAAGGTCTAATCAAATTAAACCCTTGGGCCACTGGACATACTGCTTTTAATTTGTGTTTTCTCACTATCAGCACTATTAGAAACAATTCAAATAATCAGTTTAACTATATTATGGGTGCTGTTTCCAAAATCAGAACTGGAATCATAATCCACAACCATTAGTACTTTCCTTAGACAATAAAAGAGTTACTCTACCAACAATATAATTCACATACCAAGAAGTGAAGCCATTAACATAAAATAATCCAGTAGCAGACACTAAAAGGTAAATGTTGAGTGTCACCAAGCATGTGATCAAAATATACTGATTAAGGGTAGCAAGGAAAACTGCCGAAACTACCCATAAGATAAAATTTAAAAGGCTCTGGCCGAGATGTAAATTGCAAAGAATGATACAAGATGTATGTAAAGGGATGGGGCCAAAGTCAATAGTACAAAAAAATGGGCACCTGTCATACAGTGAACCTGCTTCTTACAGGGCCATAGATTCAAGGAATATGGAGACAATGATTTTTCCATCATAGAAATTAATAACTGTATCACAGAATACATGGTCACCACATGTGCACATTCATTTTTAAAGTATTTCAAAGTGACTATAGAAAAATGCTGAACTTGGTCATGTCTTTCTTTTCATACACTTCTTTACTTTATAATTACATCCATAACATGTCTGACTTGGTTTTTTTTATCAAAATAAAATACCTTCACCAACCAGACATAAAATATTCAACAACCTGGTAGTACAATGTTGAATTAACATAGAACTAAAGTAATATTTCAGTTTAAGTGTTAAAAAAACATTATTACAATAACTTCAGCTACAAAGAGCTAACAATGGAGCATTTCTTATCAGAAATGTATCCCTTTTTTTGGTTAAATTCATGTGCAAACTTTGCATATAGATTTGCAAGTTAAATTTTCTCAAAAAAGTTATTAGGATTATGTATCTTAAGGAAACATGCAATATGAATTCCAAATATCAAATTTATTTAAAACTTCTACTATACTCACTTTTTTTTTACTTCAATCCTGACATATTTGAAAATTTTATACTCAAGTTTATTTGGCTGAATTAGAATACCTTTGATGCGGACTATATTTTGTCAGTGCTATACATCATGTCTTTGATCAAATGTATAACAACAACCGTTGCTGGACAATGGCAAAATCGTTGCCCCAAATCATGTAAACTTGAATACTATCAAAGATTCAAGTCTTCTGGGATGTTACATCAAGACAACTACTAAACAGTTACTGATGTTTCAAAGGACTGTGGTTGCCCCATTTTCAGGGTGAATGACAAATGCATTATGATGCTTCAGAACATTGGAAACTGTTTACTAGCTGATGCAGCACAACATCCTCTAAGATTTAAATATTCAGCAGTACTGCTGTGAGAACCTCAACTATGACACGAATATTATCAGTCAGGGATAAATCAAAACATACAAACATTATAGTTTCCACTGTTAAACCACATTACTACTTAAATATATATACAGAACAGCTTTCTGTTTGCTTGGAGTGAATTAAGTGACATGCACACAGGAAGATCAAAACACCATCACACCTGCTGTGGTGAACACCAGACTTATAAAAGACATGCTATTCCAGGAAAGCAACATCATGTCAGTTCAATCAATTATTCAGTTTATGTAATAATTAACAGCTGTATTTCTTCACACTGTAACAGTTAGGTTTTTAAAAGACACATTTCTCATATTCTGACTTTCAACTTGTTCAAGTTGTCATATAAATTATACAACTGTGCTACTAGAGCAAGGTAAACTTCCAGACTTCTTTGCGGAAGTAAAGTACAGGTCTCTGTTTTAAACTAACATCAGCAGTTTCATATTATTTCCAACCCAAAATATGTCTAATACAACCTAAGTGTAGTGCCTTATTGTTTATGCCATATTATTCATCAGCTCCTACCTCTTATATTACTCATATTTATTAAAATTCTAAGCACTCTGAACCATAAATATCAACAATTCAAAAGATGGATGTTGTCTTAAATTATGCACCTTGTTTATATCCAGTGTTTTGAGTAAACACAACATTAACTATTTTCAAATTATGTGTGCACAAGAAGAATCGTAAGTTATATCAAGATACCATGTGAGTAATATGAGTCACTAGTAATGCCAACATCCCTGATGAAACCAAAGAGAAAACTGCTAAGCCACAAGCAAATGTGTGAGAGATTACACCCGACAAGTGGACATGGTCTGAAATAACAAAGTATAGACAATGGCATAGAACCCACAAAATGGTAAGTGCAAAAGACACAGAACCCACAAAATGGTAAGATAACTCCAAAACAGAGAACCCACAAACTAACAAGTGTGATAGGCATCAAACCCATAAAATTATATGTGACAGACACAGAACCCACAAAGCACCAAGTGTGATAGGCATGGAACCCATACAAACATAACTCCAATATACAGAACCCACAAAATTTTGTGGGACAGAGAATCCACAAACCCAGCAGGATAGGCTTGGAATCCATACAATTATGTAATGGACACAGAACCCATAAACCAACAAGAGTGATATGCATGGAACCCATACAATTATGTGTGACAGAAACAGAACCCCTGAACCAACAAGTACAACACGCATGCAATCTATACAATTATGTGTGACAGACACTAAATTTACAAACCAACTGGTGTGACAGGAATGGAACCCAAAAAATTCTGTGCGACAGACATAGAATCCACAAAAAGGCAAGTGTGACAGAGACATAACCCACAAAATGACAAGGACGATAAGCACAGAATCTAAAAAAGACAAATGTCATAGGCACAGAATCCATAAAATTGCAGGTCTATTAAAGAAATAACCCACTAACAAATGTGAATGATAGGCACAGAAGCCACAAAAAGCTAAATGTGACATACATAGTACCTACAAATCCTTTTCACTGCAAATTTATACTACTTAATTTTGATTAACTTTAAGCAAATGAAGAAATATTTGAACATGTGTGTGCATAACAATCAGAGATGTAGCTGGTCTGTTACATATGTAAAGATGTTGTGTACAACTACCTTACTTTTTTAACTTCAAATTTAACTTCATAGTCACATTAAATACAACTATGGCCTTTAATAACACACTGTGTGCTTAACACAAAATGGTGACTCTGTTCCTATCGCATATTATTATTCCTGCTTACAGTATCCTAATAGGATATGACATTCTCCAATTACTCAAAAGTAATATTTAAGTTCTACAAATTAAATTACAATTAACTGCTATTTTAATATTTATTGCAATAACACAATTAATTAACAGTGATTTTCATCCCTTTACTGATTTACATAAAATAAACGTTTCTTCAAGAAACAAGTACTCAATCTAAATGAGGTAAATCTGTAGCAGTAAACATGAGATGTCCAACTACAGACCAATTTCCCTATTAACATCTTTTTCGAAAATTATTGAAAAACTTATATATAATAGACTGTTTTCTCATCTAGAGAAAAACAATGTTTTAGCCA
>Ga0123355_10000810_pt1 | contig 42835 bp, 34 predicted proteins | sample TergutEmb28metaG_3_FD_89872 | JGI IMG/M metagenome (GOLD analysis project Ga0123355, IMG submission 89872) | Embiratermes neotenicus P1 segment gut microbial communities from Petit-Saut dam, French Guiana - Emb289 P1 | ecosystem: Host-associated > Arthropoda: Insects > Digestive system > Gut ...
AGCGGCTTTTGAGCAATTGCGTAATTACATGTCACACCTACCAGAAAATGAAATCCCCGACCTATGGATGGTATGTGACTTTGAAACAATCAAGCTATCGCGCCGCTCCACAAACGAGGAATATACATTCAAGACAAAAGACCTGCGCAAACACATAAAACGCTTCGCCAATATAGCTGGATATACAACAGAGCGCACCCGCGATGACCAGATAGAGGTCAACGTAAGAGCCGCAGAAAAAATGGCGAAGCTACACGACCAATTAAAAACCCACGGATATGACGGCCACGAACTTAGGGTATATCTAGTGCGGTTGCTGTTTTGTTTGTTCGCGGATGATACGGGTATATTTCCAAAGGATAGCTTATACCGCTATGTCGAAGCATCTAAACCAGACGGCACAGACCTCTCCGAGCGTATAAGCAAGCTGTTTGAAGTCTTGAATATGCCGTCGGAAGTGCGTGACAAGAGAACGTTGCTATCAGACGAGTTAAAACAATTTCGCTATATTAACGGCAAACTATTCAATGATTATCTGCCATCTGCGGAGTTTGACGCGAAAATGCGGCAGACTCTTATTGACTGCCTTAACTTTGACTGGAATAAAATCAGCCCCGCGATATTTGGTGCAATGTTTCAAGGGGTTATGGACAAAGACCAGCGGCGGGAGTTAGGGGCGCATTACACTAGCGAAGAAAATATATTAAAGCTAATTAACCCGCTGTTTTTGGACGGGCTATGGCAAGAGTTTGATAAAGTGAAAACTGACCCAACCGCCCTTGACCGCTTTCATGAGAAAGTTGCGCGGTTAAAGTTTTTAGACCCAGCAGCAGGGTGCGGCAACTTCCTTATAATCACATATAGGGAATTGCGCTTGCTGGAACTTGAAATATTGAAAATGAAAAGTAGTACAACCCAGTTGACCCTTGATATATCACCTATGCTAAAGGTTAGTGTTGAGCAGTTCTATGGTATTGAGTACGAGAGCTTCCCCTGCCAGATAGCGCAAGTGGGTATGTGGCTTACCGACCATCAAATGAATCTGCGGGTTAGTGAGCAGTTTGGGGTGTACTTTGCGCGGTTGCCGTTGTCGCAGAGCGCAACTATTGTACATGAGAATGCATTGCGGATTGATTGGGAGAGTGTTGTGTCAAAGCATCAGCTTTCTTATATTTTAGGTAATCCGCCATTTGTAGGACACCAATTTCGCAATGCACAGCAGAAAGAAGATATGAATTTTGTATATAAAGATAGTAGCAAGTCAGGAAAATTGGATTATGTTTGCTGTTGGTATAAGAAAGCCGTCGATTTCATGGAAAACACAGCAATAAAAGCGGCTTTTGTATCGACTAACTCTATCGTCCAAGGTGAATCAGTTTCAGTAATGTGGAAGCCAATATTTGAACAGGGCTTTGAAATAACTTTTGCTCGAACATCATTTTTATGGAACAATGAAGCTAAAGGAAAAGCCGCTGTATATTGCATAATCGTTGGTTTTGCAAAGAGTGGGCTAATTAAGGCCAAGCGATTGTTTCAAGATGATGTAGTTATTGATACAAGTAATATTAATGGGTATTTACTTGCCGCCCCTAATGTTTTCATCCAGTCACGCGGCAAACCCTTAACTCATGGTATGCCAGAAATGAGTAAGGGTAGCCAGCCAACCGATGGTGGAAATCTCATTCTCACTGGCGAGGAAAGAGAACTTCTAATTACAGAATTTCCGCAATCCGATAATTGGATTAAGCGGTACATTAGTGCAGATGATTTTATTAATAACAAGCTACGCTACTGTTTATGGTTAAAAGGTGTCATGCCCAAGGAATACCGTTCAATGAAGCCAATAATGAATCGATTAGAAATGGTTGCTGACACACGCGCAAAAAGCCCGACTGCTTCTGTCCGTCGTGATGCTGATACGCCAATGCTGTTTACTCAAATAAGACAACCAGAATCTCAATATTTAGTTGTGCCGGAGGTATCATCAGAAAAGCGTAGATATATTCCTATAGGGTACATGGAGCCTAATGTTATTGCCAGCAATATGGTGTATATCGTTCCTGATTCGACGCTTTATATTTTTGGTGTTATGACATCCAATGTCCATATGGCGTGGATGCGTGTTGTGTGCGGGCGACTAAAAAGCGATTACCGCTATACCCCTGCGGTGTACAACAACTTCCCGTGGCCAGATGCAACCGAGAGTCAAGTAGACGAAATAGGCAAATTGGCAAAAGCTGTTTTGGATGCGCGAGAGGAGTACGCAGGCAATTCTCTTGCCGATTTATATGACCCACTAACTATGCCGCCGGAGTTGCGAAAAGCCCATCAAAATCTTGACCGCGCTGTGATGAAGCTATATGGTTTTCCTATCAAGGATTTCTCTGAAGCAGATTGTGTGGCGGCCTTGATGCAACTATATCAAAAGCATGTTGAGAGCGAGTGCAGATAATATTAGCATGAGAAAAATTGGGGGGTACACCATGGAACAAAAATGTATTTACTCGTTAAAAACTACTACTGATGCAACATTTGAAACACGGGAACATATTATACCTGCATGTATTGGAGGGATGCAAAGATTACCAAAAGGTTATGTTAGCGATGAGGTTAATTCAATGTTTTCACAGCTAGAACTGTCGTTTGCCCGAAAAACAGAAATCAGCTTGATGCGGGAGTCCATAGGGCCAGGGAAGCGAGGGAGTCTAAATCCTAAAAAAGCAACTGCTTCTGGTATAGGTATTTTTCAAAATATTGAGGATTTTGAATTTGGACTTGGTTATCGAAAACTTGGCAAGCCATATTCAATAAATCAGATGCATATACGTGAAAGCACTGGTCGTGTTAAGTTTTCGCTAGTGCCTACTAGCAATCTCTCGAATAGAGAGGTACTTGCTGTTTTTTTTGATGCTCTTAGAGAAATAAATTCAGCGACTGATGTATGTGTAATACCAGATGAAAGGCTTGAGAAATCAGAATATATCTTTGGGCATTATGACGACAAGTGGAATCTTGTTCTTAACCCAATTCATTGTACCGACAAGGCAAAGAAATATGTTACTAATTTCGTAATACGGATGTTTGAAGCTGTGGAAAATAACAAGTTTATAATGCCATTCAACATTGATGATGTTGCTATTACGCAGTCACAAGTATCAACCAACATAACATTGGAATTTAACTATAATGACCGATATCGGGTTATTGCAAAGATTGCGTTTAATGGTTTAGCACACCTTATGGGAAGTAAGTTCGTGCTTCAATCAAATTTTGACCCCATCAGAAGAGCTATTTATATAGGCGAGAGTATGAGTTGCTTTTTTGATGCGATGGATTATGACAAAAATGATAGTGAGGGTTCTTTCTCTGATTTTATCACTAAATATGATGCCGTGCGTGGTCAGAAGTTAGGAGATCAATATCATGGATTGCTATTTTTCAAGGTAATGAATAAGCTAAAATGCGCGGTGGGACTTTATGGTCTTGATAGACCACATATAATTAATTTAGCTGAGAATATCAATGACTCGGTTTTTGACGTTTTTTTATGCGACTGGAGAAATAAACAAGAAATGAGTATGATAGAATACATTACGTCCTCAATGAACCTACCTAAGAAATAAACTCAGCCTGTTTTTGTAAAAGTCTATATCAATATGGACGATATAGACTTGCTCCTATATCAAATAAGCATTTTCTATTAAAAGCAAAAAGCAGATGCTAACGTATGGTGTAGCATCTGCTTTTCATGTATTGGCCTTATAACCAATTCATCACCAGCAAAATAGGCGTAGCAATACTGCCATACATCCCCAACCAAAAAAACGCTTGCCGCCACCCATCCAGCTTGTAGATGCTGGATATCTGGCTTTAGGGAAGAAGCGCGGCGAGAGCAGTCGTAGTTAGCCGTAGCCAACAAAAAAATGTTACATTGCATTTTTCTGTGATTCTGCATATAATATGAATATGCCGCAAGGCATTTGAAACTGTAAAATCAATTGTCGGGGCAAAGACATTAAACTTGTACCGATTGGTCGGGCCAGAGACCTAAAACCTGTCCGATTGCAGAGCGTCCTGCTAAAAAGCAGTAGTGGGGGATGATTATTCATCCCCTTTTTACTTTGGGAGATACCATGTCTAAACTGACATTCAAACAACGCACGCGTAGCGAGATAGTTAAGTCAGCCGCCGACTACAAGGCTGTTTTTATTGATTACGATTATTTGATTTTTAGCGAGGATTTCAAGATTAAGCCTTACTACATAATAAGTGCCAATGCAGACAATTACCCACACCTAACAGGCGTAAACTCATTATTACCGTCAGCACAAACCTTTTTTGATAAATGCATTGACGGGTCATTAGAAGAATCCGATTTTGATTTCGCAAGCAAAAACAGAAGCGAAAGTGATGTAAAAGGCCCCAAAACACTATTACAAAGCAACGAGCTTGACACAGCGAGTGCGGTGTTGGTGCAACTTGTTCTTAGACGAAGCCGTGGTGCAGATAAATTCGACACCGTTGTACAAGGCGATGTAGCAAAATTTTGTGAACTTTTCCCAGACTATCAAGAATGGTTTTAGATTTTTTGTATGTGGCTGTATGTGGTGCCTATATCGGTGTGGGTAGCAATAACGCACCCATGTTCGTGTTTTTCGTGGTAAACATCTTTTCACCATTCGGAGAACATTATTATGTGGCTATATCCTAATATAGTTATTCGAATCGAAAAATCCATTTACTTTATACCGCCCCCAGACTATTATTTGACAATATATTTTTGAAATTTTTTTGCCTACGGCAAAAACCGCAAATTTTTTCTGGGCAAAAGCATCCCAGAAGAAAATTTACTAATGCATGAAATTTTTTTGCCTACGGCAAAAACCGCAAATTTTTTCTGGGTAGAAACATCCCAGAAGAAAATTTACTAATTAGGAGGTATGCATGTACACAGAAAACCGCAAATTTATGCATTGCCCGGCTTTCAGAAATTTTATGGGCAAAAGTGACCAATCCAAGGGTATAGATCCTCCTCCCTTGACGAATCCTATCAAAGGCGAAGTGATTCATCTGCCTCCCTTTGAAGATGCCCTTACCACCCCGGACTACATGCAAATCCTGGACACCAGGCGTAGCCTTCGCAATTATTCTGGCGAGGCCATGACCCAGGCACAACTGGCCTTTATGCTTTGGAGCACCCAAGGTGTACAGGGCGAGCGGGGTGTATCCACCTTCCGCACGGTACCCAGCGGCGGAGCGAGGCATCCCTTCGAGACATATATTACAGTGCAGGCGGTAGATGGCCTGGAACCGGGGCTGTACCGCTATCTTCCTATGGAATATATGGCGGAGAAAAAAGTTGCAATCGAACGCCTTGGCCCAATAGAAAATTATTCAGAAAAAATCACTGCAATGGTGGCAGGCCAAGCTTGGGCTGCAAAAGCTCCGGTAATTCTGTTTTACACTTGCATCCCATACAGGGCAGAGTGGAGATATATCCATGCAGCCCATCGGGTAGTCCTTATAGATTTAGGGCACTTGGGCCAGAATGTTATGCTTTCCGCCGTGGCTCTAGGGCTGGGTAGCTGCTGTATGGCCGCCTATGACCAAGCTTTGTGCGACGAGGTTATCGGTGTAGACGGCCTTAACGAATATACTGTTTATGCCGTGTCTGTAGGGGCAGCAGAGTAGTCAAAGAAAGAAGGAATATATTTGCACAACAGAAACATCAGGCCGTTAAGGGGTAGGCCCCATCCGAGTATCAGGGCTAGGCGGCTAAGAAGAAAAAGGCGTAGTGCCTTTTTCAAGTCTTTTTTTATAACCACGATTTTCATGCTCTGCGTTGCCGCAGGGCTCTATGGCTATTGGCATAGCCAAATACAGCCACCGGAGCAGCCGGACATAACCGTAATCCTGCCAGAGCATGTACAAACCCCACGTCCTAGAGAAGCCGACGCACCTGCCTTTATAGCTCCTGAGCCGGACCCGGTGGATGAATATATTCTGGAGGGCCTTGCTCCTTTTGTCGAGTCTGAATGGGCGCGACGGGAGAGATTCTTTACGTTCTTGATTTTTGGTTTGGACGAGGGTGCAAACACAGACACAATCATGGTAGCCGGCTTTGATGAAATAGCCGGGCGGGGATACATAATCAACATCCCCCGAGATACCCGTGTAGATGTCCAGCGTCGAGCTCGTAAGATAAACTCTGCCTATCCCGCAGGGCGTCTTCATGGGGGCGGTCATGAAGGTGGTGTCGAGCAACTAAAGCGAGAAGTACAGACTTTGTTGGGTTTTAGGCCGGACTTTTATGTAATGCTGGATATGGATATAGTAGTGGAAATTATAGACGCTATCGGCGGGGTAGAAATCAATGTCCCCTTCCATATGCGCTATACAGACCCTTATCAGGATTTAGTTATAGATATCCCAGCAGGAGTACAGCTACTGGACGGGCTAAATGCAATGAACTTCGCCAGGTATAGGAACGCAGACCCTGGCTTTAGAGCCATCACCGATTTTACCCGAATAGAGCATCAGCAGCAGCTATTGACCGCGCTGTTTAGAACAATGATACGCCCTGTCAATATTCCTAGAATCCCAGAATTAGTGCGTCTAGGGGGAGATTTACTAGATACGGATTTAGAATTACGCCATCTCATATGGTTTGGGCAGCAGCTGGCTCTTTCTACTAATCCTGCGGCACTGGAAACTCATACATTGCCCATCGCCTATACCCGCCGTCAAGGCTGGTATGAAATGCCCTGTCCAGAGCGTATACTAGATTTGGTCAATAGCACGGTCAACCCATTTACAACGGATATCACCAGGGATATGTTGAGGATTGCAGAGTGAAAAATCACGAAGTGCACGAACTTGTTGCGCGTCTCAATGCTGCCTCTCGGGCATATTACCAAGAGGACAGAGAAGTAATGTCCGATTACGAGTATGATGCCCTTTATGACCGACTGATGGAGTTGGAAGCTCAAACAGGCATACAATTAGCTGCAAGCCCCACCAGGAAGGTGGGGTACGAGATTGTATCTTCCCTAGAAAAAGCCCCTCACGATATCCCTATGCTGTCCTTGGATAAAACCAAGGATGCTGATGCGCTGGTTGAATTTTTGGAGGAAATGCAGGGGTTGCTTTTATGGAAATTGGACGGTCTTTCCATTGTTTTACGATATGAAAACGGGACATTGAAACAGGCCCTGACCCGTGGCAACGGCCAAATCGGCGAGGATGTTACTCACAACGCACGGGTTTTTGCCAATATCCCATTGACTATACCCTATCAGGGAAGTTTCTCTGTGAGAGGTGAGGCGGTAATCACCTTTGCGGATTTTGAGGCAATCAACACAAATCAAAACTACAAAAACCCTCGTAATCTATGCAGCGGAACGGTACGTCAGCTTAACAGCGAAGTAGCGTCCAAGCGACGGGTGTTTTTTTATGCCTTTGGGGTGGTGGATGAGGGTTCAGTTATGAATCATAAATCCGCTCAACTTGTATGGTTGGCTGAGATGGGTTTTGAGGTGGTGGGGCATGATTTGGTTACTGCCGAAACCGTGACTCAAGCTGTGGAGAAATACAAGGCCGGGATACCTGAGTTGCCCATTGCTACAGATGGGCTGGTGCTTACCTTTGATGATATCAAGTATAGTACATCTCTTGGGGTAACTTCCAAGTTTCCTAGGGACAGCCTTGCATTCAAATGGGCAGATGACACTTCCGAGACTATTTTAAGGGAAATAGAGTGGAATCCCTCTCGGACGGGGCTTATTAACCCGGTGGCTATATTCGAACCTGTGGAAATCGAAGGCTCTGTTGTAAGCCGGGCCAGTCTCCATAATGTAAGTATATTAAAGGGCCTTGAATTGGGAATAGGGGATTCGCTTTCTGTTTTCAAGGCAAATATGATAATCCCACAGGTTGCCGAAAATCATACTCGCAGCGGGACGGTAGAAATACCGGATAAATGCCCTACATGCGGAGGGGATACAGAAATTGATACCCCGGTAGACAGCGAAGTCCTGCTCTGCATAAACCCCGCTTGCGCCGCCAAGCAAATTCAGTCCTTGGTACACTTTGTCGGCCGGGATGGAATGAATATTGAAGGTCTATCAGAGCAGACCTTGGAGAAACTCCTAGCCCGGGGCTTGGTAGAAAAATTCCCGGATATATTCAAGCTTGAAAACTACAAAGAAAATATTATCTCCATGGAGGGCTTTGGCAAGCGTTCTTACGAAAAGCTTCGGACTGCCATCGAAAAGGCCAAGGATATAGCCCTTCCCAATTTTATATATGCTTTAGGCATACGCCATGTTGGCTTGGCCAATGCCAAACTCCTTTGCGCTTATTTCTCCCATGACTTCGCCCAAATAGCCACCGCCTGCCGGGATGAAAATTATCAGGAAATCTTGTCCGAGGTCAAAGGCTTTGGTGAGGCTATTTCCCATTCCCTTCATTCATACTTCGCCAACAATATCAATACGGCTGTTGCCCAAGAAACCCTGACATATCTACGCCTGAAGGCTGTTCCCGCCGCACCACTTGAAGGCTCACAGCCATTGGCAGGGATGGTCTTTGTAATCACAGGTGATGTGATGGGCTATCCCAATCGCAAGGCCCTACAAAGTCATGTAGAAAGTCTGGGAGGCAAGGTAACAGGCAGTGTAACCGCAAAGACTTCATATCTAATAAATAACGACGCCTCCTCCTCATCTTCAAAAAATAAAAAAGCCGCCCAGCTTGGGGTGGCTGTTATTACCGAGGAGGAGTTAGCAAAACTAGTGATGCATTTTTCCCGAGGAGAGGAAGACATTATACAATAGGAGTGATTCCATGAAAAAAACAGACTGGTTTACCCACGCAAGATTCGGCATGTTTATCCACTGGGGTATCTATGCCATTCCTGCCCGTGGCGAATGGGTACGCAGTATCGAAAGAATCACCGTAGAAGATTATCAACCCCATTTTGATAATTTCGACCCGGTGGATTATGACCCCGTTGCCTGGGCCAAAGCCGCGAAGTACGCCGGCATGAAGTACGCCGTACTTACTGCCAAGCATCACGATGGTTTCTGTCTTTTTGACAGTAAGCTCACAGATTACAAGGCCACTAATACCAAGGCCGGCCGGGACCTGATAAAGGAATATGTAGACGCCTTTCGGGCAGAAGGCATAAAAATCGGCCTATACTACAGCTTGATAGACTGGCATCATCCTGACTATCCTCACTACGGCGACAAGATTCACCCTATGCGTGATAACGAGGCGTATAAGGATTACAAATACAACTTCGATAATTATCTCAAATACATGCATGGCCAAGTTGAGGAACTATGCACAAACTACGGCCAGATTGACCTGTTCTGGTTCGATTTCTCATATGACGACATGCACGGTGAGAAATGGAAGGCAACAGAGCTGGTACGGATGATTCGCGGCTATTGGCCAGATGTGCTAATTGATAACCGCTTGGATGGCCATGGTAGTGATGGTTATGGCCCCATGGAAAGTGACATCCCTTATGAATACGCGGGAGATTATGTATCTCCGGAGCAAATTATCCCACTGGATGGCATACGTGACAAAAACGGTCAACCAATGCTGTGGGAAGCATGCATCACCATGAACGGCCATTGGGGTTACCATGCCACAGACCGTAATTACAAGCCTGCGGATATGTGTATAAGAAAACTGGTGGAATGCGTCTCCAAAGGGGGTAATCTTCTTCTTAATGTGGGACCCGATGCCAAAGGCAACATCCCCAAGGAATCCTTGAATATCCTTGAAAAAATCGGTGAATGGATGCAACAAAACAGTGAATCCATCTATGGCTGCGGCTATGCCGACCTGCCCAAACCGGAATACGGTAGAATCACCCGCAACGGTAAAATCCTGTACTATCACATAATGGAAAACCAAATCGGAGCTGTGCCACTAACAGGTATCAAGCCCGAGGAAATAAAAAGAATGTGGTATGTAGCTTCCGGTGCCGAAATGCAGCCGTCAGACGCTTGGTATTTATACGCTCACAAGGATGTGACCTTTATATCCTTTGGGGATAGCCCGATTTTGCCTGATATGGTGGATACGGTGGTTGGGGTGGAGTTGTACTAATAGGGGACATAAAATTTGCATGGTGGTGGTGTATGAAAACACTCGAGACAGAACGCTTGATTTTAAGAGATTGGGAGTTAACCGATTTAGACGATTTCTCTGAGCTATGGTTAAATCCAAATGTCACTATTCCTCATGGTGATAGTCCTAAACATAGTAAAGGCGAATGTATGCCGATGCTGCAATATTTAATAAGCGCAAAAAACAATTATGCACTTGAGTTACGAACAACAGGTAAAATCATTGGCACTGTAGGATTAAACGACGATGCTGACAATAACCCTTGTGGAAGAAATTTGGGTTATATGTTGAATGAAGCATATTGGAACCATGGTTATATGCAAGAGGCATTAAATAAAGTAATCGCTAATGCTTCTGAAATCACATCATTTTTGTCAGCGGGTTTTTGGCATGATAATAAAAATGAAAAATCACAGCACATTATTAATAAACTGGGTTTTAGGTATGGAAAAACTATAGCTGTAGGCGAAAGAAAGCTTGATTATTACATCTTAGTTTTGCCCACCGAATAATCCGCCGCACTAACAGCGAGCAACACCTGTGATGGCAAATAAAACACCCAGATCAATGGGAAAACCCCGCGAAGCCAACCTGGCGCTCCAATATAAACCGGCAAATTAAAGATAAGTACGCAAATATCACAAGCCGCAAACAATAAAAGGCCCGTTATCGTAAGCTTTCGATTATGCTTAAGATAACGGGCACTTATTATTATATTGGTGATAAACAGCAAAGCATAAAGAGCCGTAACAACAAAAATCCCATCCAGCCAAATAAACGCGACTACGGCAATAACAACCAACGCAACAACCCATACCGCAATCCACCAGTTGGCCAGGGGACAGTTTTCCTGACAACCCCCACGCACAGCCCGTGAAATATAAGCCAAATGAGCAAAACAAAATACCGCAATGCCTGGCAGATGCCAGTCATGCAGTACCAAAAAATAATCCGCCACCACAGTAAACCCAAGGGCCAAAGCAAGCCAGAACCAATCCCGCTTATTCTTGCAAAAAAAATAAGTCCCTAGTGCCACCATAAAGCAGACAACAATAAAAATAAATTTTGGTTCCACCCTACATAAAAAACGCCGCTAAGGACCCAAGACCCATTGCAAGGGCTATAATTATGCATATCACAACTACAAACTTCTGCTTATGCCTACGTAAGAATTTTCTCATTGTAGTGCCTCCAAACGCCCCATTTCGGAGCTTATTCGCCACCGGCCATATGAAACCGGCTCGCGGGGAGCAGCTGACGCTACTCTAACCCCCCTTTAAGAAAGGGGGTAAGCCAAGTCCTATTTTAACCCCAAGAACCGGGAAGGTTCAACCTTTTTTTCATATCTCGTCTTAATTGTTGAAATATATAGATCATGCCTGGCCCTTGTCACCCCTACATAGAACAATCGCCGCTCCTCTTCGATATCAGCTTCTGTTTTACTGCGCACATATGGTATTACATCTTCCACCGCACCGGCTATAAACACTCGGTCAAACTCAAGGCCTTTTGCACTATGGAAGGTGGTCAGGGTCACAGCAGGGCCTCGTTCGCTTTCTGCGTTTTTCGCGGCAGCAATGGCGGCTTTTACATGGGCCATGAAGTCCTCCGGCGTAGGGAAAGCCTTTGCCGCTTCCTGAAGCTCATCTGCTATTTCCAAAAGCCCCGAGGGATTTAGCTTGCGATATGCTGCATGATCCTTTATATGGTCATTATAACCCATTCCCTGTCGTATATATCTTATTGCAGCGGTTGTATCCCGTTTTGCCACGGTTATTAGGTCGGATTTAAGCTCCTCTATCTTGGTTTTTGATGCGGCGTGTAAGGTTGGATCCCGATGGTATGCTGCGAACATATCGCTGTTGGCCTGCTTCATTCCTTGAATAAATGCTTTTCCGATATAGCGGTAGGGCTTGTTTATAATCCGCTCTGCATCTGGGTCATGTCCGGTTTTCTGCTTACGATACAGCCGCAGGGCCAGTCGCAGATACGCAAAAAAATCCGCCGCAATCCAGTGGTCGTAGATTATCGGCATCTCGTCTCGGTTACGATATGGGATGTTTGCATTCATGAAGGCGTCCGCAAATGCCCTTGCTTGTAAGTTAAGGCGATAGATTATTGCAATGTTATCCAAATCTCCACCCTTTTTCTGCATTGCACGGATTCTTTCAGCAATTTTGGCAGCTTCGTGGTTTTGGTCATTGGACACTAGAATCAAAGGTTTTGGGCCTTCTTGGGCCGTGCCGGTGATTTCTTTCTTATAGCGCAATAGATTTGCGGAAATAATTTTATTGGAGTAATCGATAATCTGATTTGTGGAACGGTAGTTGATATCCAAGGTCACCTGGTCAGCCCCGGGATAATCTGAAGGAAAATTGAGCAAAAACTCCGGTCTCGAGCCCCGAAATCTATAAATGCTCTGGTCATCATCCCCAACGATAAATATATTATTAGCCGGTGCTGCAAACAGCTTAACCGTCTCATACTGCACCCGGTTTATATCTTGGAACTCGTCTATCATTATGTATTGATAAGCTTGACGCAAGCTCGCCAGCTGCCCGGGCTCGTTTTTAAGCATGGAATATGTAAGGGTGAGCATATCATCGAAGTCTATTTTATTTTTCTCGGATTTGAAGGCTTCATACATATCACAAATCCGTCGGAAGTCCTCCGCGCCTATAGTCGCCGAATGATAATGCAGCAAATCATGGAGCTCGTTTCTTATGAGTGACATCTCGCCAAGCACGGCAGAAAGAAACTCGTCATCCAAGTCATAGCCCATCTCCGATAGAAAGCCCCGTACAGCAGTACGGCGCTCTCCTTCCTGCATAATCTGCTCCACGTTGTAATCATGACGCCCTCGCAAGATACGAAAAAATACCGAGTGAAATGTCCCAAATACCGGTGTTCTCCCCGCATTTCCATCTGATTGAAGAAACCGCCGCTGCATTTCTGTAGCGGCGGCTTTGGAGTAAGTTATAACCAAAATACACCTTGGGTCGATTTGATGAGATTTTATCAGCTCAGCAGTCCGCGCCACGATTACGGCAGTCTTTCCACTGCCGGGGCCAGCTAATACCATCATAGGGCCAGTTTTATGACTTGCAGCCCGTTGCTGGTTATGATTTAGATTCAGCATTTTCTTCTTTGCGGCTGCTCTGACGTTGGGCCATTACCAAGTTATAGTAAAGCCCCTTCTTGCTGAGGAGCTCCCTGTGAGTGCCGACTTCCGCAACCCCGCCTTCGTCCAGTACAACCAGCCTATCGGCATTACGTAGTGTCGAAAGCCTATGAGCGATTGCAATAGTGGTACGGCCTTGGGTAATACGGTTGAGACTGTCTTGAATCAGTGACTCGGTTTCTACATCCAGTGAGCTTGTGGCTTCGTCTAAAATCAGCAAGTCCGGATTCTTTATTATTGCGCGGGCAATACTTAGTCGTTGCCGCTCACCACCGGATAGGGTTTGGCCACCTTCGCCGACAAGGGTCTCATAGCCATCTGCGGTTTGGGTAATAAAATCATGTGCGTTGGCAGCCTTGGAGGCGGCAATTACTTCCTCATATGAGGCCCCGGGTTTGCCGTAAGCAATATTCTCATAGAAAGTCCCGGCAAAAAGGAAGGTATCCTGGAATACAACGCCAGTGTTCTCATGCAAATGGCTTGGGGAAATATCCCGGATATCTGTGTCATTTATGGCAATCCGCCCGGTATTTGGGTCATATAAACGCATGGCAAGGTTTATTAATGTTGATTTGCCCACACCGGATTTACCGACCAAACCAATCATTTCACCGGGATTTATTTTCAGGTCCACACCCTTGAGAACAGGCTCGTAGGATTTATATCCAAAAGTTACGTTGTCATATGCAACATCCCCAGAGATAGGCACGCTTTTAGGCGTTTTTGCTTCCTTTATTTCGGACTCGTCGTCCAGGAGCTCAAATATCTTTACCATGCTGGTTGTGGTATTTGCTATCCATCTGGGCGCGTTTGAAAGCATCCTAAGTGGCCAGAAGATAAAGCCCATATACATAGTAAACTGAAACAGTACACCCAAGGTCACACCAAAGGCTTGGTTAAGAACCATCCAGCCGCCGATAAAGAGAACAAGAAACTCACCGATACCGGAAATAAAACCCATTGGTGGAAACATTAATGACCAGAGCTTTTCGTTATCGGAACCTATTGAGGCCAACTCATGGTTAGCGTCGGCATATTTCTTTATTTCCTTTTCCTCGTTGCCGAAGGCCTTTACCGTGCGGATTCCCTTGATGATATCGTGCAAAATAGAATTTACCTTGGCACCCTTACGCCATTGCCGTTCGAATCTGGCGCGCATTAGCAACCGGAACCTGTAGGCACAGTAAAAGACGATGGGAACGGGTGCCAACACAAGAAAAGCCAACCGCCAGTTAGTGATAAACAGGATAGTAAAAGCAAGGAGAATCATTATTATCATTTCCATCATCCAGCGGGCCAAATCTGTAAAGAAATCCCCGACTACCCCGGTATCATCCACGATACGGCGAATAAGGTCCCCAGGGGTACGCTTAGCAAAAAGCGTCATGGAATGGCTTTGTAGTTTCTGGTAGGTGGCAACACGCATGTCATTGGAAAAATGTATGGCAGCCTTGTTAAAAATACGGGCCGTCATGATAAATACAAGCTCTCCCCCAAACCTAAGGAAGAACATTATCCCAATAAGAAGCCCAACCTCTGCCAATGTGCCCAGTTGGGGCTCCCAAAATCGGTCTACTAATAGTCGTGTGAATATCGGTGCCGACAAGAACGTGATTAATGTAAACATGGACATTAATTGTGATAGAGTCAGGGTTTTGGCATAGGGCTTTATAAAGCTACCAGCTCTTTTTAACACGCCAAATTGGTTATAACAGAATACGCATACGCGGATATCTTTAACCATAGGGCGGTTACATTTTTCGCAGACACGCTTTTCTACGATTTCCGGTATGTCGATTGTTCCTGTTGTGATATAGAAGTTTACGATTTTGCAAAATTCTCCGGCAGGGTCCAGTCCGCTCATGGTAAAGCGGCATAATAGCTTGAAGTCGGGAGTCTCTTTGTCTGCATCTTCAGGGGTTTTATATTTTACATACAAAAGCCCACAGCCTACACCAGCTCGTACCGCTATTTCTTCAACACCGTCAGTTGAAAGGGTAAGGGCAGCCGGCACCCCATACTCCTGGATACTGATTTCCCCATCTTCCCTGAAAACAAGCCTCCCTGCGCTAGGACTCATGTCTAAGCCCAGGTCGTACTCAAATGTATATTCTTTCATGTTATCGCTCCATCATCGCCCCATTACAGAGCATATTCGTCATTATCCGAGCTAGAAATCACTTCGAGAGGAAGCGGCTGTGCCACTCCCACGCACTTATTTATTTGCAAGAAATTCTTGCGATACCTATGCCATAGGAAGAAACCAAGCCCCGGAACAAAGGCCGCTACACACATTGCAATAAGCCATCCAAAAAGGGATAAACCATTGTTGTCCTGTTGCCTAAGTAGCCGAAAAGCAGGCCAGTGACCCAGCAGGAATTGCACTACTGTTATGATTATCCACACAAGGGTAACCCAAGCCATTGGGCCGCCTCCTACATAGTCAGTCCCAAGGGTTGCATAGGTACCCGCAAGGAGAAGTAGACCAAGTCCTATATACACAAGGAAGACCAGGTAGCCGATATATATCACCGCGAAAATAGCGGTCTTGAGTATCCGCTTTAGGTTCACGTAGGTGACCTCCTTATATGGATGAATCATAAGGGTTTTGCCAGTTTGACTTTTTGGTTGTTTTTTTCATGTCGGTAGTTTCTTGGGAGAGCCAGTCGGGTTTTTTGCTTCCTGTATAGTGGATAGAGGTATAATTATTCTCGTCCCGATATTTATTCCAGAGATAGAATCCCAGTCCTGGAATAATCGCTGCTAGGCCTATGGCAAAAAGCCATCCGAAAAGAGATGCTCCATTATCTCCGCCGTCTCGGGTAAGCCTGTATGCGGTACCGTAGCCTAAAAACATTTGTATTATAAGTACGATGTACCATATAACGAGTAGAAATATTCCCATGGTTTACCTCCTCGCACATAAAGTGTTACTTTTCTGGTTTTGTCATTAATGGTAAAGGCGGTCTTGACTAGAATAAATATGAATCTAGCTTCCGCAGGCTTTGCTTATTGAGCTGTTGCAGGTCAGGCACAACATAGCGGTTACCATCTACATCAAAGATTATAACGCTATTGCTGCTAAGCATACGTATATTACGGCTTACATCCTTTACGGCGCAGCTTTTATCATATTCGTTGCCCTGTTTATTTCTCAGCCGCATTTCCATGTATACATAGCCCAGCTTATCTTTTACAGACATGATGTCCAGCACCTGTGGGGAGTAGTAGCGGTTATCGAGTTCACGCTCTACAATTAGTCGCTGGTCTTTAGCAAGATCGTTAACATCCTTAAGGATGGCTATCTCTTTATTATCATGATCGGCAATGGAGATATAGTTCATGGGCTGGTCTATGGGCATGATGCGCCTAAGGACGATATGCTTGTAGTCCTCGCCCTTGTACTTAAGTCCGGTAAAGCCGCCGTCGGCAGTATAGAATTCTGCTTGGGCAAGATCCATTATTCCGAGATCGGATAGGTCTATGCCTTGGTTTTGTTGCGATTCTTTCATTGTTTCCATATATAACACCTCACAAATACATTTCCTATTGGGTAGTCTGGATTGCTTCGCTACGCTCGCAATGACGAGGAGTTCCCACATGTCATTGCGAGGAGCGTAGCGACGAAGCAATCCATATTGCGCCAGAGTATTAGTCCATACTTATAACCTTCAAACCCTCCATCTGTATGGCGTACAGCTTGTGATACTCACCCTTTTTCCTCATTAATTCCTCATGGGTACCGGTTTCTACTACTGCTCCTTCGTTGATAACCGCCAGCATGTCGGCATCCTTTAACGTGGACAGGCGATGTGCGATTGCCAATGTTGTTCTACCGGTTTGTAGCTTATTGAGTGCCCCTTGGATCTTGCCCTCTGTTTCTGTATCCATGGCCGCGGTGGCTTCATCCAATATGAGAATCTTTGGGTTTTGAATAATAGTACGGGCAATGCTTAAACGTTGACGTTCACCGCCGGATAGCTCCTGACCTCCTGCACCTACCCTGGTTTCATATCCATCGGGCAGAGTCACAATAAAGTCATGAGCAGAGGCCATTTTGGCTGCCCAGATTACCTCCTCCAAGGTCGCATCAGGCTTGGCATACCGGATATTGTCGATAATGCTTCCGATAAATAGGTAAATCTCTTGGCTTACGATTCCTATATTAGAACGGAGCTGAGATAATGAGAGTTCTTTAACATCTATTCCATCCACGGTAATGCTACCTTCGGTAACATCGTAAAGTCGGGCTATAAGATTGGCCAGAGTTGATTTCCCGGCACCAGTCTTGCCCACGATGCCCAGAGTTTGACCGGCAGGCACCTCCAGTTTCATCCCCTTGAGGACGGGTGTGGCAGGGTCATATTGGAACCACACATCCTTTACGGAAATCGCACCTTTCATTTCTGGAAGCATTACCGGATTTTCAGGTTCCACTATATCCGCGTGGGCGTCTATAACCTCAAAAACACGCTGGGCCGAGTCCATACACCTGGATCCCCAGTTACTTACCGTAGCGAGAAAATCCAGTGGACCATACAACATATTTAGGTAGGCAAGAAAGGCCATAAGCACGCCCAGGGACATTTCGCCGCGGATAACCATCATGCCGCCAACTAGCATGACAATCGTCTGCCCCAAGAACATGCACATAAATATAAGCGGGAAGGCGGTAAAGCCCAAGTTAAACCTGGCAACATCCACATCTACCTGTTTGGCACTGAGGTTGGAAAAACGCTTAGACTCCGCATCTTCGCGGGCGAAGGCCTTAATAACCCGCTGCCCGTTTACAGAATCGGAAACCATATTGTTAAGCTGGGAATTAATAACCCAGAACTTATGATGAAAACGCCTGAATATCCGCATAAGAATCCTGTACATAAAGGCCAGTACAGGGATGATGACCACGCATATAACCGCAAGCCGCCATTCCATTAGAAACATAACTACGAATATCCCAATAAAGGTTGCAACGTTTACTATTATAAAGGGTACGCCGTCAACGAAGAACCAATAAATATTTCTGGAGTCCCGGCTGACACGGTTCATAAGGGCTCCCGTACGCTTGGACATATAAAAACCCACGCTAAGGCGTTGCATTGCCTCAAAAATGCGCAGCTGTAGGTCATAGATTATCCAAGGCATGGTTTTAGCAAGTACAACCCCGTTGAGCATTTCAAAGCCAGTATTAAGCAAGCGGATACCGACAATCGCCAGCACCGCAATACCAACCATACGATACCATGAGCTGTCCGGGGAAAGGACTTCGTCAATAAAAAAGGCCGTCCCAACATAGGGAGCAAGAATTGAAAGACCGGTGATAGCTAGCATAACCGACATAACGGCGGCAACTTTGCCCTTGTAAAATTTAAAGAAACCCAATAGTCTAAAGAAAATCGACATCTTATCGGTACATTTTGGGCAGAGCTTGCGCTCGGGTTCCGGATAGCGTGTGCCGCATTTTGTGCAGAACAAGCTATCATCTACAACTACTTCCCTAAGGGGGTCTACATTTTCGCGTATGTTCTTTACTACTTTAATAAGTCTGTCTACATAGCCTAATAAGCCCAGAGAAAATAGAAGAATCAGCTGTTTTTCGATTATTGCCGGTTCTTTTGGCTCTTCGGATTTATCCTTTTGCTTTTTATCGGAAGAACCATCTTCTTCCGTTTCCTCTCCTATCACAGATACTAGGCGGCAGGTAGAAAGCAGTTTATCGGTTTTAAGCTCGCCTAAATCCGCCAGGGGATAGGTTTCTAATTTTTTCATTGTATATTGGGATACGATGCGCCGTGCCCCTTCTGTTTTAACCACTTCTTCTAACCCGTACAATATGTACAGAGTACTATTGTCCACGGCTACATATACATCTGAAAAATCGCCTTCGAGAGTCAGGTCGGTATGGATGGCGTAGATTAGTCCGGGAACAGACACACCGCTGGCTAGAAATGCGGCCTTCATATAACCGGGAACAGGTTCCTTAAGCTGCACTATTTCTTCGCCCTCCCGAGAGGCCTTTTTGGTAGAGCCGCTTTTTTCGTTCATTTTTTTCCCTCCTTACATTTCGCAAGTGCGCATACACAGTAATTAAATCATAAACAAATCCCATAGCCAACATGAAATTTAAGTTAAACCAATTTTTATCAATGGACCTATTCTGAAATAGGGAAAACGAGCTTGATATGCGGCTTGTTTTGCCCTATTTCAGAGGATGTCTAATGTTGATTAGTGATATCTGCATAAAAAAGCCGTATGGCACCATACGCTTTTTTTGTGGGAAATTACAGAATTGGAACTCAGCGAAAAAAATCCCATCAAATGTCCTTTTTGTGCAGCTCGGGGATGATACCATGACTTTTTACAAAAATTCAATGCATTTTTGTCAATTATGCACAAAAGATGCCTTTTATGAAAATCTTACACAGACAGAAGAAATCCTTCTAAACACAGGGGTTTTGCCCCCTTAGCACTTGACAGTCAGCTACTAACATCCTATGCTTCCCATGGAGTAAGCTATAGCGAACGACTTCGAAAGTCGTTCGCTATAACTTACACTGCATACCCCGTTGATAGGGGAGCAAATTATGGGAGAAAGCAGAGTGGCAGAATGTTCCTAACCAAAGAATGTGACTATGGCGTTAGAGTAATCCGTGCCCTGTCAGATGGTAGAAAAAAAACAGTTGACGAAATCGCAACACAAGAACATATCCCCAAGAAGTATGCATATAAAATCGTAAAAAAGCTGGAACGGGGCGGGTTTATATACAGTATAAGGGGGCGCAGTGGAGGCTATCAAATCCTTAAGCCGCTCAACGACTTTACATTGGTTGATGTGGTAGTTGCTATCGACCCTGACCGCTATCTTAACGAATGCCTCCGGGGTGACTCCGAATGTCAGTTCAAGCATCAAGAGGATGTTTGCCTGGTGCATAAGGAGCTTGCTAGGCTCCAGGAGCTTGTAATCTCTGCTTTAAACGCAAAAACCATGGATGTGATTCTTCAAGTCGAGGAGACTGATGATGTTTGATATACGGCTCAGTGGGATTCTTGCCCATCCTACGTCTTTTCCTGGACCATTTGGAATTGGAGATTTGGGTGCAGGTGCTTATCAGTTTATTGACTTCTTGAGTGAGGCAAAGCAAAAACTCTGGCAGGTGCTACCTCTGGGGCCTACGGGCTACGGAGATTCTCCTTACCAGAGTTTTTCCAGTTTTGCGGGAAATCATTACATGATTAGCCCGGAATTATTGGTTGAACAAGGCTGGCTTACGGTTGCCGATCTTGTAGACCCGGGATTTGACCCGCGAGCTGTGGATTACGGCTCCGTCATTGAATATAAAATGAACTTACTAAAAAAAGCCTACACAGCATTCAAGATACAAGCAACCCAAGGTGAGAAAAATTGTATCATCAAGTTTGCCCGTAAACACAAGCATTGGCTGCCAGACTATGCCTTGTTTGTGGCTCTGAAGGGTTATCACGGCGGTGAGTCTTGGATGAAATGGGCTCCTGAGCTTAGTCATCGTGACCCAAAGGCAATGGCAGAAATGAAGATCAAACTTGCCGATGAGATAAATTTTACGATATTCCTGCAATACGAATTTTACCGCCAGTGGGGCCTGTTAAGGGCTTACGCAAACAAACACGGCATTCAAATTATCGGAGATATCCCTATTTTTGTGGCAATGGACTCGGCGGATATATGGGCTAATCCACATCTGTTCCAGCTGGGGAAAGACGGCAATCCTTCTGCGATAGCAGGGGTGCCGCCAGATTATTTTAGTGAAACCGGGCAGCTTTGGGGTAATCCGTTATACAAATGGGAAGCCCATAAGGAAACAGGGTTTGAGTGGTGGTGCCAGAGATTTTCTGCCGTACTGGGGCTTGTTGATGTTATCCGTATAGATCATTTCAGAGGCTTTGAGTCTTATTGGAGCGTGCCCTTTGGTTCGGAAACAGCAGAAAAAGGCAAATGGATTAAAGGTCCCGGCAAAACGTTTTTTGCCGCGCTCAAAGCAAGGCTAGGCCAGCTTCCGATAATAGCTGAAGATTTGGGAATTATAACTCCAGCAGTGAATAAACTAAGGCATAGTTTGGGTCTACCCGGCATGAAGGTACTACATTTCGCTTTTGACCCGGAAGCAAAAAGCGACTATTTGCCCCATATGTACAATGATAAACTTACAATAGTCTACACTGGTACTCATGATAATGATACAACTATTGGTTGGTATGAATCTGCCTCGGAAGAAGAAAAGGACTATCTCAGGCGCTATATGAATATTTCCGGTGAAGATATCTCATGGGATATGATACGCTTGGCTTTTAGTACTTCGGCAATTTATGCCATTGTTCCTATCCAGGATGTGATGAGTCTAGGCACCGAGAATCGCATGAACCAGCCGGGCTGTGCTATGGGATGGTGGCGATTTAGATATACTGTGGATATGTTGCGAGAAGAATATGCCCAGGGATTGAGTTACTTGAGCGAGCTGTTCCATAGGAATGAAGGGGAATAATGTTCAGTTTATCCATAATAACTCTATTATATTTGTCGGTATAATTGTTGCAGCTCTGATTCTTGCGATTTTATTGGAATAGTAGGTGATGATATGTCTAGGAAAAAATTGGCTTTGGTTTTTACATTACTGCTTTGCATAGTAATCGGCGGAAGTTTTCTTTTCGGCTGGATTTATAACGGAGACGGTTATACGGTGATTACTGCTATGTTTCAGCCATCCCCTGAGGATGTAGTGGAACCTACCCCCGTACCAACCCCAACCCCTGAGCCTACCCCGCCTCCAACTCCAGAGCCAACCCCCGAGCCTACTCCCGAACCCACACCGGTGCCGATTCATACCGCGCGTCTTGCCTTTGTTGGGGATTTGATGCTTCATGTGGAGCAGCTTGAAGCTGCACGTACAGGGCATAATACCTTTGATTTTAACTATAAGTTCAGATATATATCACCATATTTACAGGCTCCGGATTTTACAATCGGCAATCTAGAAACAACCCTCGTACATACCCCCCGAGGGTATTTTGGCTGGCCTTTGTTCCGGTCCCCTCGTGCCTTTGGCGAGGCCATAAGAGACGCCGGTTTTGATATGGTGACAACGGGGAACAACCATAGCTTTGACGATATAGTTCATGGGGTGCGCTCTACAATTGAAATCCTTAACGATATAGGTCTAGCCTTTACCGGCACCTATCTTACACCTGAATGCCGGGATGAAATAAAAATGGTGGAAATCAACGGCTTTACCTTCGCATTTGTCAACTACACCATGCACACCAATGCCATTGACTTAGGTCACTACAACTTTATGGTGCGGATTGTGTATCATGATTTGGTAGAGCAGGCCACAATTGATTACGAAATGATTGCGGAAAGCCTGGCTCGGGCCCGAGCACTTAACCCGGACTTTGTAGTGGCACTCCCCCATATCGGCATAGAGTACTATGGCACCATGGATCGCCAAGGCGCAGGCCACCGCAATGATATATTCAATTATAGTGATACCCGATGGTATAACTGGATGCGTACTTTGCATTTTATGTTGGAGTCAGGTGCAGATATTGTAATGAACCACCATCCCCACACTTTGCTCCCTGCGGAATTTGTATATGTAACCAACCCAGACGGCACTTTGCGTCGCGGATTTATTGCCTATTCTATGGCTAATTTTGTATCCGCTCAGTATACCTGGCCCAGGGACACTAGTGCGATTTTCTATTTAGATTTTAAAAGGGTAGGAGATGGGTCCGCCGAGTTGGTGGGGGCTGCATATACTCCAACCTGGGTGCGCAGAAGAGACACCACTCACGGCGGCTTTGATTTCACTGTTTTCCCTGTACACGAAGCCCTTGAGCGTATCAATGCAGGTGATACAACAGGTTTTAGGCCCTCGGATATAGACCGCCTGCGCCGTGCCCAATTGGATGTAACTCATATGTTATCAGGTACTCCCATATCTGAGGCGTACATGCAAAGTGAATATCCTATTACCAGATTCAGGCTGATAGAGGAAGAACCAGGACTGCCCCTGTGGGGGACACTACCCTGGCGATAGAGGATGAGTTAGCCTGCGCTATCCTCCTCATAGAGCATATTCTTATAAATCTCCTTAGCTATTGCTGCAATCTCATAGGCTTTTTTTGTGGCACTATGCTTTCTATAATAGGCCTCAAGGAGTTCGCAGTATTCCAAAGCTGTGTATACCTCTGGTGAATTTTTTATGAATGGTATAACAACAGTTTCGATATACTGCCTATTTTCGCGCTTTTTAAGGTTAATGGCGCACATAAGCGCATCAAACATCATATTAAATTGCGGTACGCCCTCTGCCAAAGACTTTCCTTGTTCCAGCACCTCCATACATTGGGGGTGCTTTTTCATATCTAAAAGTAATGCCGCTTTATTATATAAAATAGTGGCATTCATAAGTTTTGTCCGCTCAGCGGCGACAAAAGAGGTATCATTGGATATGTCTTCGATAGGTTTTATATACATAACCGCTTGTTCGATATAATTAAGCCCCTCATCATGTTGACCTAACTTGTTGTAGATGATGCCTAGCTTGACTAGGCACATGATTATATTTATCTCATCGTTTTGGCTTCTTGCATGGGCGAGGCTTGTTGTGAGCAAGCCTTTGGCTTTGCTAAATCTACCTGTAGCCATATAGCAAGTGGCAAGCTCAGTAATTATGTTTGGCCCCATAGTATTGGACGAGTCACCCCTATACTCCTTATATGCTCGCTCAAAATATGAGAGCGCATGGAAAGGCTTGCCTGTAGTGAAATATGCTCGGCCAAGGCCATATAGGAGCTGTGCATCTGTTTTTAGGTCATCACTCTCCAGCTTGCTTGCTTTTATATAATGAGCCAATGCACTTTTCCAGTCGGGATGCCATGTGCATACATACCCCATATTGCGGTGGAACAAATTTCGAATCTCTATGCTCGAGTTTTTCACTTCATTTTCTACAGCTTCAAGCCTCGATTGTGCTGTGACGATGTCCCCTTTTTTATTGAGCAGTCTAATATCCAACATAGTATAAAGCAAAACTAAATCCTTCTCGAAGGGTAGGCGTGTAATCAAAGATAGTTCCTCTTGCATAGTATTGGCATCATGTAACCTATTGGCGGTCATAACCTCATTCCACAGCCAAAGTCGGCTTTTGAAAATTTCTGCTTCGCTTTCTGTCAGTGGAGCACCTTCAACGTTTAGGGCTTTTTTTATTTTGCATAGTTGGTCATAAGCGCATTCTGTCTGTCCTCGCTCTATACGACTGACGTGCATTGTATTGCTGTCTATTGCATTGGCAATATCTAGCTGAGATAGTTTTTGGGAGGTTCTTATCTGCTTGATTTTCTCGCCCAATGGCAGTGTACTAATACTTGATACTTTGCTTCTCATATTAACATCATCCCCCTGCAAGGCGGTGTATTTATATATGATTTTATATATTTTTGTTAGCATGTATATGTAACTTAGTGCCGTATATTTGTATGTTAAAAAGGTCTGTCATGTTAAACATACTCTGCTTAACATGACAGACCTTTATTTTGCTTGATACAATTAACTACCCTTCTCTGCTTCTCTAGCTCGCTTTTCCTTCAATCAGTACCTTCTTAGCCACATCAGCGGCAGAGGCGGCATCTGGGGTATAGTAGTCAGCACCTATGGACTTGCAATAGCTGTCTGTTATTGGTGCGCCACCTACCATGATTGTTACTTTGTCACGGTAGCCTTTTTGAGTAAAGAGGTCTACCACATTTTTCATTTCGCCCATGGTAGTTGTTAGTAGAGCAGAACAGGCTATTACGGTTACACCGTCGTTTTCAAATGCTTCTACGAATTTTTCTGCCGACACGTCTACACCTAGGTCTACTACTTCGATACCCTTGCCTTCGAACATCATGCGAACCAGGTTTTTGCCAATATCGTGAAGGTCGCCTTTGACTGTGCCTAAGGCGGCCTTACCGATTGCTTGTACTCCTGCTTCCATCAGATGTGGCTTCAGGATTGCGGTACCTGCGCCCATAGCACGGGCTGCTACCAGCATTTCTGGTACATAGATTTCGTTGTTCTTAAACTTCTCACCTACAACGTCCATTGCGGCAAGGAGACCGTCATCCAGGATTTGCTTAGGGGTTAAGCCCTCATCCAATGCCTGTTGTACTAATGCCTCAACATCTTTCTTTTTACCTTTTTGCAACGCTTCTGAAATTTGTGTACAAATACTCATGGTTATTTCTCCTCTCGGGGAAAGAATTATATTCCAAACCGCCCCAAAGGCAGTAATTGGTTAATTTGTGAAAAGCTTACGAACTTCTTCTTCCGTCAGCAAATTGATAAAGCTGCCACCTTCGGTTATCACCGAGTCGATGAGGCCGCGCTTTTTTTCTTGCAGGGCCATGATTTTTTCCTCAATGGAATCCTTGGCTACTATGTTAAAGACCTGAACCGCTTTTTTCTGCCCGTAACGGTGGGCCCGATCAGAGGCTTGGTCCATCACCGAAGGATTCCACCATGGGTCATAGTGGATTACCACATCAGCCCCGGTAAGGTTTAGACCCGTTCCTCCGGCCTTTAATGATATAAGGAAAATATCCTTTTCCCCAGCATTGAAGCGGGTGGTCATATCCATACGTTCCTTGGCCTTGGTGGCACCGTCTAAGTAGAAATATGATACAGGTATGTCGGATTTGTCAAGTTCTTTTTTTAGCATGTCTAGCATAGCGGTAAATTGGGAAAACAGCAATACCCTATGACCAGAATCCAGGGCAATCTGAATTGTTTCTAATGTAAGGGCAAGTTTACCACTTCCCCCATTATATTCATCCAAGAAAAGCCCGGGATGACAGCATATTTGTCTAAGGCGGGTAAGCTGGGCAAGGATGCGCATACGATTATCGGCAAATGCATCCTTGGCCATAATATCATCCAAGGCACCCTTGGCCTCCAACAGATATGCCAGATATATTTTTTTCTGTTCTGGGGTAAGCTCTGCCGGGAGGGTGGTCTCGGTTTTGTCTGGTAGTTCTTTTAGGACATTGCTCTTTATTCGGCGGAGTACAAATGGGGCAATTTGCTGCCTGAGTGCTGCTGCTTTGATTGGGTCAGAATCTTTAATTATAGGGGTTTCGTATAGCCGCTGGAATTTATGGGCGGAATGTAAGTACCCTGGCATAATAAAATCAAAAATCGACCATAGCTCCGTAAGATTATTTTCGATGGGGGTACCGGTAAGAGCAAGGCGTACTCGACCGTTTATCTCCTTGATGCTTTTTGCGGCTTGGGTAGATGGATTTTTTATATTCTGGGCTTCGTCGGCTATGATATAGGCGAATTTCATGAACTCATAGTGTTCTACATCCCGTTTGAGCATATCGTAGGTCGTGATAAAAACATCTATATCCGGGGTCATAAGTAGGTCACGTCGCTTATCCGGTAAGCCGCTTACAACTTGGGTCTTGAGCTTTGGGGCGAAGCGCTGTATCTCATTTTCCCAGTTAAATAAAAGAGAGGTTGGGCAGACCACCAGCGATATCTGATTTTTGCGGCGTTCGCTGAGAAGCAAAGCTATGACTTGTAGGGTCTTACCTAGGCCCATGTCATCGGCAAGTATACCGCCAAAACCATAATAGCTTAAGGTTTTGAGCCATTTATAACCGGTTTTTTGGTATTCACGCAGGGTTTTTTCCAGATTTTTTGGTATGTTAAAGCCAAGAGCCTCATTGTTTCCGAAATGACTGACTAGCTTCTCGAAATTAGCATCTCTGTCTAGCTTGTGGGTATCGGCCATCTTACCAGCGCGAGTCAGTTCGTCTATATATAGGGCTTTGTAAGCTGGAAGGGTCAAGGTATCTCCGTCTATGTCCTTGCGGCTGACATCCAGGCTGTCCATAAGCTCGGCTACTGCGATTATTGCCTCGTTTTCCATTTCTAAGAACCTGCCGTCTTTTAGGCGGTAGAATTTCTTCTTTGCCCGGTATGCTTCCAGTGCTTCCATTAGCTCGTTTAAATCATAGCCGGCGTCTTCCAGGTTTACATTGAGGAGATTGCCGGATAAGCGGAGTCCCATTTGTGGGGAAGCGGCCTTTATTGTTTTGGATTGCAAATCTTCGCTTACATATATTTCAGCACATTGGCGCAGGCTTTCTATTCCCCCATTGAGAAAGGAATACACCAAGTCGTTACCTGTCAGGCGGTATACGGCCCGGGCAGGATCTTCGTAGAAGCCCAAAGCGGATAGCCGGCGTTTGATTGCGTACTCGCTAACGGTATCACGGATGCCTGTGGTTTCCGGGTTTTGGGCCAGAGGATTTATTACATCGTCATCGTAGTGGAATTCTAACCGAGCTGTTATGTCATTTTTGTCACTGTCGAAGTATACAAGAGATAGTAAATCCATGTCCTGTGCCACAGGGGGGACTCCAGTCACGCCGCCTATAACGCCTAGGCGAGTTAGCTGGGGAAGTACAACGGAAAGAAATCGACGCTGGTCAGCTCCGGCAAACATAATCTCCCCCTTGGGGGAGTCGTATAAAGCTTTGAGTAAAAACACGAGCAAACGCCCGTCAGATTTGTGTATGCGGTTAAGGCGACCTTGGGTGAAGAGAAACATTGCTTTCTGTCCTGTTAGGGACCTATACAAGAAATGGTCGGATTGCAAAGCTGTACCTTCGTCTTTGTGGGTAACTTGGATTTTGAAGGGGGGGAGCCCCTCGGCAAGGACAATCTGAGCACCGAAGTCGGAAGCGGCTTCCAGCATCCGTCCCTGCATTATTTCGAAGAATTCGTCTATATTGCGCTCCGTCAGGTAAATCTCCCGGCGGCTGGATTGGGAACGGTGGATATATTGAAGCTGGCGGCTTAGGCGCTTACCGATTTCCGCGTACAGTTCTTCTTCTTTAATAATAAAGTCCAGAAGAGCCTGGGAACTCTCGTCAAAGATATCCCGCCTATGAGTAATCGTAAGGCCCTGTCCATAGGTTACGGTTTCTTCTCTTTTGCAAGCGGCTACAAAGGCGGGTACACTTTTGATTACATACATACGGCTGGTGCCAATGGTCAAAGTCAAATGAATATCCCGCTTTCCTGCACAGTTTAAAATCGGGATAAGCTTGACAGATTCCCCGGTGGGGGCAAGGGTAAGGCTTTCGTCTATCCCTTCGAATATAAGCTTCTCAAGATTATCTGTAAGGGATTTTGCGTTTTGGCGCAATTTGTCCACCGTGGGAGTTTGCCCCTCTGCTTGGGCAAAAAGGGCGGCCACAACATGCTTACAGGCCCCACGCCAGATGCTGTGTGACTCACAGCTGCATGAGTAATGAGCGAGGGTACCGTCGGGGTTAATTCTAAGTACTACATCGTAGTTTTTATAGTTGCCCTCGATTACGGCACGGATTAGGGAATCCCCTTCTGTCTCTTCCGAGAGTTTGTATGAAAGGAGTTTTCCGTCACGAAAGTAGCGTTCTCCTCGTTCGTATACATCAGGGTTTGAGCTAAGGTTGAGAATATCGCCCTTAGACAGTGTAAATTGTGAAACAGGCAAATTGTGTTCCTCCGAAATGGGTTATTAAGGTGTATCCAATAGCTTGGGTGGCAATAATTTTTATACATGAAAAAAACATTGGAATATTTCCAGGCATTCTTTTTCAGTATCTCATTGCATTATAGCATGTGGTTTCAGTTGTGCAAGCATAAATTTTGTGACATTTCAATAGGAACATGTCATTAATTTGACAAAACTGTTTTGGGTGGATAAAGTGCAGTAGAAGGACAATTTATAGTAATTTCAATCCAAAAGCGGGATTGAAATTACTATGTTTTCGGAAAGCGTTTCACGGAGAGTGACAAAAAACGTCACTCTCCGTTGAAATCGCTATAGGAGGGAATATGTGCGGTTTTTGTGGATTTGCCGGTAATGACATAAAGGAACCGGAAGTACTTATTGGTGGAATGATGGAAAAGATTGCCCACCGGGGGCCGGATTCCGTTGGTACTTATATGGGGGAAGGCGTCACCTTAGGCTTTCGCAGGCTTTCGATAAATGATTTAGAAACAGGTGGACAGCCTCTATATAATGAGAGCAAAACTCTTGTGCTGGTTCTTAACGGTGAAATTTACAATCATCACGAGCTACGTGAGGAGTTAATCCAAAAGGGTCATACCTTTGCAACAGGTACTGACGCGGAGGTTGTGATTCATTTATATGAAGAGCATGGAACCAAGCTGCTTACTTACCTACGGGGGATGTTTGCATTTGCGCTACATGATATAGAAAGGTCGCGGTTGTTCTGCGCGCGGGATCATTTTGGGATAAAGCCCTTCTATTATTATCACAATAACGGTCAGTTGATTTTCGGCTCGGAAATCAAATGCATTTTATCCTATCCAGACTTCACTCCTGTAGTCAACGAAGAGGCCCTGGCCCAGTATCTAACCTTTCAATATTCAGTTCTGCCGGAGACATTTTTTAAGGGTGTGTATAAGTTGCTCCCTGGACATTTTCTTATATGGGAAAATGGAGAGCTTGCCGTTCACCGGTATCATTCTCATAGATTTTCTCCTAAAGAAATGAGCCGGGAGGAAGCCATAGAAGGCATAGATGCGGCAGTGCGGGAATCCATTGCCACTCATATGGCAGCAGATGTGGAAATCGGTTCATTTTTATCCGGTGGGGTGGATTCCAGTTATGTGGCAGCTTGCTTTGGAGGAAGTAAGACCTTTACCGTCGGCTTTGAATATGAAAAATTTAGTGAGATCGAATATGCAAAAGCCCTTTCCAAGGAAGTAAGGGCCGAAAATATCTCCAAGGTTATTTCCAATGATGAATATTGGGACATACTACCTAAGGTGCAATACCATATGGATGAGCCCCTTGCAGATCCGTCGGCAGTGGCACTGTACTTTGTAAGTCGCGAGGCGGCAAAGCATGTCAAGGCTACACTTAGTGGTGAAGGAGCCGATGAGTTTTTTGGAGGATACAATATTTATCGGGAGCCTATTAGCCTGCGCATGTTGACCGCGTTGCCTCGGCCTGTACGCAAGTTCCTTGCAACTATTGCTGGGCTATTGCCACAAGGTATCAAGGGCCGCAATTTCTTTATCCGGGGAGCCAAAACCGTAGAAGAGCGGTATATCGGCGGGGCGTATATGTTTACTCCAAAGGAGCGGGATATAATCTTAAAGCGGCCTGCATCCATGGACCCGACAGACGTAACCAGGCCATTTTTTGATGAGGTTAAAGGTGCTCACGATATCACCAAGATGCAGTATCTGGATATGCATCTTTGGATGGTGGGGGATATCCTTCTTAAAGTGGATAAAATGAGCTCTGCACATTCCCTTGAAGTGCGGACACCACTCCTTGATATTGAGGTATATAAGATGGCGGCGAGTTTGCCTATTCATCACAAGGTAAGCCGTAAGGGCACTAAGTTGGCCTTTAGAGAGGCCGCTGCAAGGCATATCCCGGCAGAGGCTGCCGCAAGGCGAAAGCTGGGTTTTCCGGTGCCTGTAAGGATATGGCTGCGAGATAAAAAGTACTATGAGAAGGTGAAGAGATATTTCACGTCAGATGCGGCTCAGAAGTATTTTAATACCGATGTATTGATAGGGCTTCTGGATTCTCATTTCCAGGGGAAGAGGGATAACAGCCGCAAGATATGGACTGTGTTTATGTTTTTGGTTTGGCATGAGGTGTACTTCAAGACTCATGTGTAGGGGGAGTGCAATGAAACTCAGATATATATTAGCGATTATAGTGATAGCGGTGGGGTTGTATTTTTTTATTCCTGTTGTTATTAACATAGTGGAAGGCGGGAGTATCAGAGATAATCTTTCTGATTTGTTTGCAGGAATCGGTCTTATTGTTATGGGTTTATCCGGGAGCAAAAAACGCAAACAGCCAGATGAGACTGAGCCGATTCATGACCCTGTTCCACTTCCGCCTACCACCAGATTAGGTCAGATTGCCCATTTAATAAGCAATGAGGATGATGGGCCGGGTTGTTATATATCAGATTCTATCCGGGGCCAGATTATTGAGTCATACAGATTTATGGATAGTGTAGATGGTTTTTATATGTTCGAGGATATACCCTTTGATAAGCTAGAAGCGGCGCGGCTTAGCTATGCTCAGGAGTTGGGTGGGGACGAGACGATTATTATTCTATATGACGATACGGTAAAAAAATCCGGCAAGGATGGTTTTATTCTCACCAATAAACGGCTCTATAGTAAGAACTTTGCCTTTGATTCTCAAACAGTGCATATAAGAAATATTCGCCAGCTTACCGTGCCTAAATTTGGGTTGATTTCCAGCCATATAATCGTTTCTGCTGATACACGCGGTGATATTGAGCTTCATGTAACCAAGTCTCGGAACCCAGCGGAAATTGTATATTTTGTGCTGGATAAAACCATTAATCTGTTAAAGGCCTCATAATGGATAAATATATTAGCAACAGCCCGGAGGAATCTGCGCGTATAGCTGCTGAGATTGCAAAAAATACCGCTCCCGGCGATATATTTTGCCTATCCGGCCCATTGGGTGCCGGTAAGACTATCTTTGCGCAAGGCTTTGCCGCAGGGCTAGGCTATACAGGTCAAGTCACCAGCCCAACCTTTACAATATTGCAGATATACGAAGGTGGCAGACTGCCCATGTATCATTTTGATTTATATAGGTTGGAAGGCGGGATCGCTGAGCTGGAGGGAATCGGCTATGAGGAGTATTTTTATGCTGATGGGGTAACCTTGATAGAATGGCCGGAAATGGCACCGGAGGCGATACCAGCCGAGGCAATCCGTGTGGAGATACAGGGGGATATGATTGGAGATTATCGGGAAATCATAGTAGTCTAAGCAGATTGTTTTATCGTTTTGGATAAATCTTTTTGCCTATTTCATGCGTGATTATTCGTTTATTTGCGCATTTTAGGAGATATTGTGAAAATTTTAGCTCTTGACACCTCCGGCAAACAGGCCGGGGCCGCCATTATGGATGAATACATAACCATTGGCGAGATTTGTATAAACGCCCAAAGCGGGCCAAAGGCCTTTCATCATTCTCAGATTCTAATGCCTGGGGTGGAGAGGCTGTTTGCCCTTTGCGGTATGGAATTGGCGGATATAGATTATGTGGCCTATGTCTCCGGGCCGGGGTCATTTACCGGATTGCGTATCGGAGCCGCTACGGCATTGGGGCTGGCGCGGGGGGCTAATAAGCTTGCCGTTGGGGTTCCTACCTTAGATGCATTGGCATACAATATGCTATGCGTAAATGAGGGTATGCTTATTGTTCCCCTGATGGATGCCCGGCGAGGGCAGGTTTATGGGGCGATTTATCGGAAGGAAGGCGGGGAGATTAAGCGGCTGACAGATTATTTTGCATGTAGTATCGAAGATGCACTTGCCCAGGTTCCCACTACGGCTGTTTTCCTAGGCGACGGCACTTGTGCTAATAAAACCGTTATCGAGGTAAATTGTCCCACCCCCCAATTCGCCCCTCTCAACGCCAATCGCCAACGTCCTGCAAGCGTCGCACTCTGCGCCCTTCATCAATTGAAAACCACACCACCTCCAAACCCCGGCACTGAGCCTGTAGAAATCATATATATACGAGACCCCCAAGCCGTCCGTGAACAAAAAAAGTCATGATAGCCGTGACCACCATGGCTCCAGCCCATCTATATGAAGTCCACGCCATAGAGTCTCACTCATTCTCTGACCCATGGCCCATGGAAGAAATCCTATGGGAAATAGAAAACCCCGATTCCATATGCTTGGCGGCATTGGAAAACGAAAAAGTAGCAGGCTATGTAACCATGCGGCATTTGGTGGATGAAGGCCATATCAGCAATATTGCAGTTCATGAGGATTATCGGAAAAAAGGCGTTGGCTCTGCCTTAATTGAAGGGCTAATCGCTGCCGCTAAGAGCTATAACATGGTTGGCATAACCCTAGAAGTAAGAATCGGCAACCGTGCAGCAATGGCTCTTTATCATAAATATGGCTTTATAGTGGAAGGCTATCGACGGGGGTTTTATTCATACCCAACTGAAGATGCTGCTATAATGTGGAAGTATATATAAAGTTGTGACCACCCCGCCGCTTCGCGGCACCCCTCCGTGGGAGGGGAATTAAAGACGTGTACTCCCCAAGTTCTCCTCTGAGGAGGGGAAAGACGCCGAAGGCGGTGAGGGTGGTCAGTTTGGTATAAGACTAGAAAATCTTGTATGAGGTGTATAAATGACCCCAAGAGAATTAACCTGGCAGGAACTAAAATTTTTTTATGAAGATTTTGAGCTTGAAAAAAAAGCAGAAGAAAAAGACAATTTACTTTCTCAAAAACTAATTGGTCAGCCCAGGGCTTCACAAGCACTGCGCTTTGGACTTCAAATGAAGGACAAAGCCTATCATATCTATGTCACCGGCCAAACCGGGACAGGACGTACAACCTTTGCCAAATCCTACGCAGCGCAAATTGCCGCTACCGAGGCCACTCCTCCAGACCTTTGCTATGTCTATAATTTTGCCAATCCAAAATGTCCCAAACTAATGACCTTGCCCCCTGGCACAGGCCAGCCTCTCAAAGACAGCATGATTGAGCTGATGAACCGCCTAACCAGCGAGCTCCCCAAGACTTTCACAAGCAAGGATCACGAAACCAAGAAAAACGAAGTTATTGATATCTATAAGAATAAACGAGACGATATAATCAAAGAAATGACAGAAGAGGCCCGCACTCAGGATTTTGGTGTGAAAAACACCTCAAGCGGGATATATTTCATGCCCATCGTAGACGGGGAAGTAATTTCCGAGGAGCAATACGAAGCCCTTTCTCAGGAAGAAAAGGACAGTATCTCGGAAAACAGTGTATCCATACAAAAACGCGCCGCAGAGGTCATGCGGAAAATCCGGGATTATGATAAACGCACTAAGAAGGCTGTGGAGGAGCTGGAGTACTCCCTTGCTCTTTTCACCGTTGGCCATCATATGAACGATATAATCCAGGAGTTTGCCCATGAGTCTAATATCCACGCATATCTCAAGGATGTGAAAGAAGATATCCTGGAAAATATCGCTGAGTTCCTGGCAGAGGACGCCGAGGAAGAAGAGGCAATGCAGACAATTCTTCCCTGGTACAGCAAGAAATCCAATGAGGATATACTGACCAGATACAAGGTAAACCTAGTAACCAATAATGCCGAGCAAGCAGGAGCTCCTGTGGTAGTGGATTATAACCCTAGTCATACCAACCTCGTTGGTGAAATTGAGTACGATAACGAGTTTGGTAATTTCTCCACGGACTTTATGAAAATTAAGCCGGGGCTGTTGCATCGTGCCAATGGGGGCTATTTGATACTCCAGGCGCAAGATGTCCTCGGTAGCCCACATGCCTGGGAGACATTGCGCCGCAGCCTGATAACCGGCCAAATTGTGACTGAGCCCCTGCGGGAATACAACACAGGTGTTGCAGTAAGTGGAATCAAGCCCGAGCCCATCCCACTGGATGTAAAAATAATCCTGGTCGGCGGTGGATTCTACTATGACTTGCTGTGGACTTATGACGATTATTTCGAAAAACTGTTCAAGGTCCGAGTGGATTTTGATTATGAAATGAAGCTCAACCACGAAAATATGATGGAGCTATCCAGTTATGTAAAGGCATGGGCCACTAAGGAAAATTCTCTGCCCTTTGAAGACGGGGCAATAAGCCGTTTAATAGAATACGCCGCCCGTCTAGCTGAGCGCAAAGACCGCCTTACCACTCGATTCAACCGTCTGTCGGAAATTCTGGCGGAAGCAACCGCATGGGCACGTATAGACAGCGAATCATCGGTTTCCGCCGACCATATAAAAAAAGCCATAGAAAAGCGGAATTATCGTCTTAATATGTACGAGGAAAAACTAAGTGACCTGATAGAAGAAGACTCAATAATGATTTCCACCCAGGGTACCCAGGTAGGCCAAATAAACGGCCTTGCGGTACTTGATACTGGGGACTATGCTTTTGCCAAACCTAGCAGAATAACTGCAACGGTGTACATGGGCAAGGCGGGAATCGTCAATATAGAAAAAGAAGCGGAAATGTCCGGCCAAATTCATGATAAAGGAGTCCAGGTCATTATAGGATACCTGGGACAGACCTATGCACAGGACTTTCCCCTGACTCTAAGCTGCCGTATCTGTTTTGAGCAAAATTACAGCGGGATAGACGGCGACAGCGCATCCTCCACGGAGCTATTCGCTATCCTAAGCGCATTGACAGGCCTGCCAATACGCCAGGATATAGCGGTCACCGGCTCCATGAATCAGCATGGAGAAATCCAGCCCATAGGAGGTACCACATTCAAAATAGAAGGTTTTTTTGATTTATGTAGTAAACGGGGACTCACAGGCACCCAGGGAGTGATAATTCCTGCAAGAAATATCCGGGACTTGGTTCTTAAAGATGAAGTGATAGAAGCGGTGCGGGATGGAAAGTTCCATATATACCCTATATCTCATGTGGATGAAGGTATAGAGATACTAATGAGCCTACCGGCAGGGGATGGGAGCACCAAGATTTATCCCTATGATACTGTCCATGGAAAGGCGTATAGGAAGCTACGGTCTTATCATCGTAAGGCGATGAAGGAATAACTTTGCCTATAATAGTTTGCAAAACTCCGTAGGAGATACAATCTTGACAGACGAAGCAGCAGTCAGAAACGCCTCGTCACGGGTTATGATGTAATCTGCGTTTGCTTTCTTTGCACAAACAGCTACCAGCGCATCTTCAAAATCTGCTATAGGAAGTGAAATCGCGGCATTACAGTCATCATGGGTTGCAGAAACAACTTTATACGTATGAAGCAAAAAATCAAGAGCTGTATTCGCGGAATTAATATCGCGAGCTTTGCTGTACAAATAAAAAATATCCGCAACAGCATTTGCTGTGAACAAACATGAAAACACACCGGCCTGACCTTGAATTAAAATTGTTTTAGCGGGGATGTCAAAGGGCGAACGCTCTTGTAGAGCATCCATAATCACATTGGTGTCGAGGAGCACAGTCATTTTGTCAATCTCTCTGTTTTAATATCTTCAACATCCATATCACTTGGTAGGGTTCCAAAAAGTTGTTCAATGCCTGTAATTTGTTCCGACATTTTCTTCATGTACCAAGGTGTCTTATCAAAACGGATTATTTTTGCGGTGGGTTTGCCGTATTTTGTAATAATTACATCTGTAGTTTCCGCTATATCAACATATTTTCCTATATTGATTTTTAAATCGGATAGAGCTACCTGCATATCAGTTTCCTCCTGGATTTTTATTGCAATATATCATTTTGGGTGCTGTTATGTCAATGAATTAGGTGCTATTTGCAGGAGTTTCACTCCACATACCCATATTCAATGTTAATCTCAACATCATACCCAGGAGCCAATTTCACAATATCCTGAATTACAGCCTCCCTTAGTACGGGGGCTTTTTTTCTGCTTTCATGAGGGATTTCCATATCGAATACGAGCTTATCCTTGGGTACGGAGTTGACTATTCTAAATTCATGAGCACATAGAGTAGGGTATTTTTCAGTTAGAAGGCTTTGGGTAAGGCTGATTAGGCCCTGGAGCCGCTTGTCGGATAAATCTATCGGGTCTAGGTGGATTACCATAAGGATTCCCAGCTTCTCAAGGACGGCATTGGCAGCGTTTTCTACGATTTCGTGGGAATCAGCTAAAGACATATCCGCGGCAACCTCTACATGGATGCTTGCCATATCCCGGCCCGGGCCATAGCTGTGTACTACCAGGTCATGTGCGCCCAAGATTCCCTCGTGGCTTTTTATGATTTCCTTGATTTCTGCGGCCAGTGATATATCCGTCGGGTTGCCTATTATCCGCCCCAGTGCTTCCTTTGCCACTTTGTATCCTGACCGGAGGAATACAAAGGCAATAAGTGCCCCAATATAACCGTCGATATGAAAATCCACAAAGCGGGAGATTATCAGGGACACTAGAGTCGCCGCTGTGATAATCACATCGTTCCGGGAGTCTATCCCCACTGCAAGCAAGGTATCGGATTTTATGGCTCGGCCAAGTTTTTTGTTGAAAATGGCCATCCATAGCTTGACAACCATACCGAAGATGAGTGCCGCAACTGCCATTGGATAAAAATAAACCGGCTCCGGGTTTATAATCATAGAAACAGAGCTGCGCATAACCTCGTACCCGGTAAGAAGAATAATCCCCGCCACGGCAAGGCTAATAAGATACTCAATCCGGCTATGGCCAAAGGGATGCTCCCTGTCGGCAGGCTTTGCGGACCAGCGAAAGCCTAGGATTGTAAGCAACGAGGTGAGGCAGTCCGTCAGATTATTGAATGCGTCTGCGGTAATGGAGACACTGTTGGTAATAGAGCCCACGACAAATTTGATTGCGGAAAGCAATATATTAAGAATAATCCCGCATGTGCCGGATAAAAGGCCGTATCTTTCCCGGACAGTGGGGGACTCAGTGTCTTGGTGGTTTTTTATGAATAGCTTTGTGAGAAGCATGGTTTTCTCCTATTATTATAGTAGCCCATCCAACCGCTCATACCCATCTGGATATGTCATATCTATGGATAGGGTATGCTGTCATGGTGCAGAACTGCTATGATTCAAAGCCATAGAGGCTTCTTCGGGAGAAGTTTATCATATTGTGCTAAAATATAGTTAAGTTCATACCCCAAGGCCACAATTTTAATCCGAGGAGGACTTAAATGAAAACATTATCCGGTATCATATTTAAAGGGACCAGAACAAAGCTGACCCTTGTATGCTATATAATGCTTGCACTGGGTGCAGGTTTTTTATTGTTGTATGCCAACAGCCTGCTGGTATTGGTGCTTAACGATTATCTCTTGGTCCAAAATTTTGACGGCTTTGCCTTGCGGCTGTTTGTTACTGTTGGGCTATTCGTTCTTGTGTTTGGTTTGAATATGTTTGGGGCGTACTTCCATGCCCTTTTAGAAAATGGTACTCTCTCACGGTTGGCAAGGCATTATATTGCGCTGCTGCTGCGGGCTAAAAACAGTTATTTCACCAGCCGGCCTAGTGCGGAGCTTTATACTAGACTGTTCGAATCTTCCCAAAGCGTCGGCTTTTTTGTTGGCAGTGTATTACGCATTTTTTCACATAGTATTATCTTTATTTTTTATGGCATTATTATTTTCCGTTTAAACCAATTTGCAGGTATTTTTGCCGTTTTGGTCACGCCCTTATATTTCCTTGCAACTAAGAAGGCGGGGGATGTGCTTATCGATCTGACAGATGAAAGAATGACCTGCGATGGGGAATTGAGTACTGTAACACAGGAAGCCTTTGAAAACGTCGGCAATATAAAAGCCAAGGGCGTGTATGCTTTCTTTAACGCGCGCTCGGCTAGGGTGCTTCGCAAGATTAAACATATTACGGTACGGGAGGAAACCCTGGGTGCTTATATAACAGGCATAACCGTTCTGTTGCGTATTATTGCGCCCCTTTTGATTATCTTGGCGGCTATGCGCTTTTCCTCCAATTTTGAAGGCAGTGCCGGTAGCATTATGGTGCTATATATAAATATCCCTCTGTTTCTCGGTGCTTTTGCAAACATTCATGTCCAGTATATCGAATACAAGGCAACAAAGCCCTTTTTGTCTCAACTCCGGGAGTTTGATGATGTGGAGTTGGAAAAGGATGGTGGCGTAGAAATCACAGCCTTCGAAAGCCTTCGTACAGAGGGTGTAAAGGCAGTATTTGATAGTGGGCGTGTTGTTTCGGTACCGGATTTTGAGGTGAAAAAGAGTGAAAAGGTAATGTTTTTTGGGGAGAGTGGAATCGGTAAATCAACCATTTTTAATATCATCATGGGGCTAATCACCGAATATGACGGCAGTGTTTTTGTTAATGGAATAAACTTGCGGGAAATAAGCCTTGCATCTCTGCGCAAGGTTTTTGGTATCACCTTCCAGCATACTAGTGCCCTAACCCTTAACCTGCGTGAGAATATTCTGCTTGGGGCTTCGATTACCGATGATGAGCTGGAACGGCTGATACGGCTTACAGCATTGGAAAGCCAGCATGACGTAAAGGGCGATACTATTCTAAACAATAAGGTGCTTAGCGGTGGCGAAAAATCGCGATTGGGGCTGTCACAAACCCTCGTCACCGACCCGGAAATAATGCTCATAGATGAAGCTTTTTCCAATATGGATGAGGCACTTGAATCCAAGATAATAGCCGACTTGTTCCGGGAATACCCCAACCGCGCCGTGATTTGCATAAGTCATCGCAATTCCAGTAGACCCTTTTTCGATAGGGTTGTGGATTTTAATAGACCTCTCCTGAAATAGGGCAAAACAAGCTGCACTTCAAGCTTATTTCCCTATTTCGGAAGAGGTCCAATGTTTAAGTCAGTGCTCTTCACTATTTTTTCTTCGAAAAGTTACTACTATGCTAAACAACAGTGGTTGTGCCATTACTTCCAACATCCCAAGGCTAGCACTGATAGGTAAGTTCTCAATAGGGGCAAGATAAATCAACCCTTGGATGGAGCCATGAGCCGGTCCATAAGTATTGAAAATACCAAGTATTACAAGAATAACCCAAAGTTTTAGCCATGCCAATTTTTTTCCGATAATGCTGTCTTTAATCCACCAAATTACTATTCCCAGCAAAACCCCCCTGATAATTTGACCAATCAACACCGCTCCCATGCTGATTTCATCCAAAGGTCTAAAACCCATGAATTCTATTATGCTATCTGCGTAGTCAATGGTTAGGGGCATAGCAAGTAAAGTGACAATCGTATAAGTGATAACATGGGCCGCTATTATTTTCGTAAAAAACCTGAGTTTATGATTAGAGAAGAATTTAGTCATTGTTTTCAGCCCCCCAAATCTGTGTTTGTTTCCGCAAAACGCACCAATCTTTATGTCCGCATTCGGGGCAGGTCATAAAGCGCACTTTATTATCGCCGACGCTAAAGAATGTCCGCCATAGCGATGGCTTGAAAACCGAGTTGCATTTGGGGCAAATAAGGGATTTATCTTTTAGGGGAATAGCCGAAATCAGCAGACTGATTATTGCGACGGCTATATATACTCCAAGTCCCCACCAGATACGAGCCACTGCGAGCCACACCATGAACAAAAACCCTAGAGTTGCTACAATTCCTACACCAACATAAATTGTGGTGAGCTTTTTCTTGTTGCGAAACTTGTTTTTCTTTTCCATAATGCCTTCTATGTCGATTATTGTATTTACCGGGACAATGGCTTTGTCATAGATACATTCTTTGAGTGTCTGTACCATTTCCAATTGATTTTGCCGTTCATCAATTTCACTAGCAAGTGATTTTGCTTGCTCGTCAAGGAATATTGTGAGGATTTCCCCTGACAATTCGCTCTCTAAGACGTTCTTAATAGAGTTTAAGGAGAGCCCGATTGCCTTTAAGGTAAAAATAAATTGAAATTTCCGCAAATCCTCATCGCTGTAGAGCCGCCTGCCCCCTTCGCTTAATTCAGATGGGGGCAGCAGTCCTTTTGTATCATAAAATTGTACTGTTCTGACCGACACATTACATAGCTTCGCCAATTCTCCGGTAGTGTATTTTGACATAGAATTCACCTCCTTTGCCCCGACTTTAGAACATTACGTTACGTCATGAGCAATAGGTTACGTAAGGGGATTTTTTGCACAACTACATCAGTCCAGATTATAAGTGAGCTCGGCTGGGGTAAAAATGTCAAATAGCCGCACAAGCATTACCGCCGCTTGTTCGCGGGTAATTATGCCATAAGGATTAAAATATCCACCGCCAACTCCAAACACAACCCCCAAATACCCCATCTTCTGCACATTAAGGTCATTAGTATCGTTGAAACTCACTTGCCCTGTAATTTCAGTACCTGTCAAATTTTCATATAAACGAACAGCAAGGTCGGTAAACTCTGCACGGGTTATAGGCAGTGTCAAATCGGTAAATGTAGGGGGAACAAATCCAAGAGAAGCAGCTCTATCAACATACGCTGCGGCCCAACTGTCCGTAATGACGTAGCCAGCCTGTCCCTCGAGCAGCTGTGTTACAGTAGCACTTCTGGCAAAGGGGCGTGGGGTAACCCATGGGCTTACACTGCCACACAATAGAGCGATTACTAAGGAAAGGCAAAGGCATATTTTCATTGTTGTTTCCTCCACAGTATTTTTATTGACTTAGACGAATGAATCTAAAAAGTTCTATCACAAATCAAAATGCAGCATACATTTGTAGAATGTTCGGTGATAATGTAAGGCCTACGGAGTATAATAACAATACAGGGGGAACATATCAAATGCCGCTAAGAAGTAAACCCACACAGCCGAATGATTATATTGACTCAAGGTATATTTGTGTCAAGTATACAGGTGATACCGATTCCAATTAAAATCCTATCTGCCTGTCGCGGCAAAACCGCTTGAAACGCTTGCTTCGCGTTTCAAGCCGTCACACCTGTGGCATTTTGTAAAGGATTTTTATATAGTGTGGGCTGGTAGGCGACAGCTTGATTGTTTGGCCTCCCAAGCGAGAAACTAGTGCATGATACTCACCCTCTGGATCAGCAATAATGATATCATCCTCAGTCACAAGGAAGGCATTAACCATCTCCATTTTAGCTGCAAAAGATTTACCTGACCCCGGGGTACCAAGCATTAATCCATTGGGGTTTTGATGTCAATGACTGTTTTTTCCACGGAAAAAGCCCACCAAGAACGTGATTATACCGAACCTAGTGGGCTTTGCTGTCTATTGGGATTTGTTGTTACGCGTTCGGAGTGGCTCGCAGTACCTCTATTTCCTTGCGGAGTTTTTCAATTTCCGCTGCCTGTTGCTCCATTATTCGTCTATCATCAGCACGTTCTTTATTGTAAAAATAAATTTCGTCCTGCCTGCGCTGATAGGCTTGCCGTATAATTTTATCTTCGCTTTGTCTTGCCAATGCGGCAACAGCCATGTAAATCTCCTCCTCCTCACAAGCATTTTCAATAATAGTTTTGTTAGCTATCTCTTTTTGGGTAATTATCGAAAGCCACTTAGCGAACATCATTTCTTCGGTATCGTTTATGACTATGCTGTCTGCTTCATTTACAGCCCTTGCAAAGGCTCTCATATCAATATAGTGTAACTCCATTGCGTTCGTGAATACAGTAAAATCTTCACAATCCATTATCATGCAAAGCCTATGGATTTTTTCGTTGTCTGTGTTTGTATTTTTGTCATTTTTAATTGGTTCAATCGTGCCATTGGTAAAAGCAATAGTAATGGTAGGCGGCTGTGCTGTATAGTTTGCACCAACTTCCAAATCTTCACCATAAACCCTTGCCCATGAGCGGATGGTCTTAGCTTTTAATTCGCCTAACCCATACATATGCATTTCTATGAGTATAGTAGTACCATCATCTAACTCTGCCCTTATATCTAGTATGGACAACTTATCCT
>Ga0123355_10000811_pt1 | contig 42828 bp, 24 predicted proteins | sample TergutEmb28metaG_3_FD_89872 | JGI IMG/M metagenome (GOLD analysis project Ga0123355, IMG submission 89872) | Embiratermes neotenicus P1 segment gut microbial communities from Petit-Saut dam, French Guiana - Emb289 P1 | ecosystem: Host-associated > Arthropoda: Insects > Digestive system > Gut ...
AATGCACAAAAAAAATATCGCATAATATGAGGTTTATTGACAAATAGCATAATTATGATATAATTTCCAACAGAGGCAAAAAGAGGTGCACCTCTTTTTTGTGTCGACATATGTCGACACAAAGTAGTGGCTTGTCACAATATCAGTGGTGCATATACAGGCTAATCCACCGCTTTTGATGATAATGCCAAAACCCAGTTTTGATGATACCGACAAAAGTTTTTTCATCATCGCCTATTGACATAATCGCCTGCAATGGATAAAGGAGGAAACCTATGAGAAACCCAGCGGAAAAAGGAGCGCGAGTAAGAACGAGAACCGCAAGAAGAGTAGCAATGAAGTTATCCTGCCTAATAATGGCATTGATACTGATCTTTTCATTACCCGGCTCGGTAGCAGCCAGGGGCCAAAGCGAAATCCCCTCACATGACTATAGCGAAGCTGAAGTTCAACGTCCCCACAACGGGCTGCCTCCGCAAAGCTCGCAGGATTCTGGTCTAACATTCGAGTTTATAGACAATGAAGATGATATTACCCATGATTTTATAGAAGACTATTACTTTGGTTGGCCAGAGGGTTTTTGCCCATACATCTACGCCGGGCTTATATGCTCTGGCTATGTAATCGAATATGATGCCGGCTGGCAAGAGGCCTTTGCTGCGCAAGAAGCCTTTGCCACGCAGCTTGAAGACGATGATATAGAAGATTATCACTTCACCTGGCCGGAGGGCTTTTGCCCATATATCTATGCCGGGCTTATACCCTCAGGCTATGTAACGGAATACGATACAGGCTTTTGTCCCGAAACCTTTGGTATATTTGGCATAGAAGGCTTTGCGCTGGAACTAGACACCGATTATGAATATGTACGCTACTACGGCTGGCCAGAGGGCTTTTGCATTGAGGAGTTTTGGGCCCAGGGTGACCCTGACCCTAACGTGGTAATAGAGTATTACTTTGGCTGGGATACATTTGTCCCAGATGCATTCGAAGCATTTGATGCAATGATAGATTCTGACAATGTAATAGAGTACTATTTTGGCTGGCCAGAGGGCTTTTGCCCAGATGCGCACATTGCTCAGGCCGGATATGACTACGTAATAGAATTCGGCTATTTATGGGATGATATCCTCGGCCTCAATGCTTTTGATCTTGACCGCATTGATGATTATGATGAACCAATGCTGATGTATTACTTTGGTTGGGACTCTGATGAGCCGCAAATCATGACTATGGAGCAGTTTTACTCACTAATCTATCCAACTTTGCAGGCTGCAAGTTATGCTTTTGAACCCATAACCCAAGAAGATATAACCCAAGAACCAACAGTTATGTACTACTTTGATTGGGATTCTTACGAGCTACAAAGCATATGCATGGATTTATTCTACGAAACAATATATCCGTACCTTGTCGCAGAAGCCAACAGCCCCTATAATCAAGGGGCTGTTGACATTGAACCGTTTTCGACAGGCACTTTATCCCTACGGCCAGAAACATGGTCTCCTACGTCAGCCGCAAACAATGTAACAATAGGCATAACATCCAATAGAACATGGTCTGTAAGCAGCACAGTAACATGGCTTACTATTTCCAATATAATGCCTGTCAACACCACCAATGACGGCTCCTTTAGGATAAATGTCACAGCCAATACAACCGCAGGGCAAAGAGTAGGATATGCAATAGTATCCAGCACTCAAGCACCAACGCGCTCTGTAAGGGTGACCCAAGCCGGGCCGGCTGCGACCCTTACTTTGACAACAAGCGGCTGGTCGCCGGGTGCAGCGCCAACCAGCTCAACGGTAAATGTAAGATCAAATACAACGTGGAATGTAAGCAGCAATGCCTCTTGGCTTACAGTCACCAATATAACCCCGCCACACCGCACAGGGGATGGCTCTTTTAGGCTCAACGTAACAGCCAACCCAGGCACAGGAACAAGAAGCGCAGTGGTAACCGTAACAGCCACCGGCGCGCCAACACGTACTGTGCAAGTAACCCAAAACCCAATACCACCCTCCCTCTATTTGAACGGAAGCACGTGGAATCCGCCTTCAGGGGCTAGCAATGCAATAATAGGGGTGACGGCCAACAGAACATGGTCAGTATCAAGCAACTCAACTACATGGCTGACAATAAGCAACATAACAAATAACACAGGCAACGGCTCTTTCAGGATGAATGTATCCGCCAACACAGGCACAGCAGACAGGACAGGGGTAGTAACGGTATCAGTCCCAGGCATAACACGTACAGTATCAGTAAGGCAAATACCTCCTGCGCCTATACTTGACCTGTCAACAAATACGTGGCGGCCAACACCTGCGGCAAGCAATGCCACAGTAAATGTAACATCCAATAGGCAATGGACGGCGACAGTATCAACCAACACCCCATGGCTGACTATAACCAATATAAACCCGCAAAACCGCACCGGCAACGGTTCTTTTAGGATGAATGTGGCCGCCAACAATGGCACAACAGACAGGACCGGTACAATAACCGTAACCGCCCCCGGCGCAACAACTCGTACAATAGCTGTAACTCAAGAAGCCACTGGCAGACTTGTATTGTCACAAAGCACATGGGCTCCAACCTCGGCATCAAGCAATGCCACAATACGGGTGGAATCCAACAGGCAATGGAGTTTTAGCACTACCGTAAACTGGTTGTCTATAGACACTGTAGCACCAACCAATCGCACCGGCAATGGCTCCTTTAGAGTAGTAGCATCAGCCAACAACGGCACAGCAGAAAGAATAGGATATGTAGTAGTAACCGCGCCAGGCGCACCAAGGCGTGAAGTAAGGGTGACTCAAGCGCCGCCTCCGGCAGCAATTACTCTTTCACGCAGCAACTGGGATCTGACATCCTCGGCTGCAAGCAATACAAATGTTGCTGTAACAGCCAACAGACAGTGGACTGTAACCAGCAATGCAACATCATGGCTGACAATAAGTAATATTTCACCGCCTGACCGCACAGGCAATGGCTCGTTTAGGATGAATGCAACAGCCAATACCGGCACAGCACTAAGATCAGGCACGATAACTGTAACGATGCCAGGAACAGGTCTTACCCGTACCATAGTTGTAACACAGCCTCCAGCCCCGGCTGCCCTTGACCTAACAACAAGCTCATGGAGTCCAGCATCAGGGGCAGGTAACACATTGGTAGGCGTAACATCCAACAGGCAATGGTCGGTATCAAGCAACGTAACCTGGGCCTTTGTTGACGGTATAAACCCACAAAACCGCACCGGTAACGGCTCTTTTAGGATTAATGTACAGGATAATACCGGCATCAACGCCAACCCAAGATCCGGCACAATAACCGTAACCGTCACAGGTGCACCAACCCGTACCGTATCGGTAAACCAAGGGGCCCCTGCGCCCATTCTCAACATACCAACAAGCAGCTGGAACACCGGGTCACATGAGCAAAGAGCCGCAACGGTAGATGTTGCGTCTAACAGGCAGTGGGCGGTAACCAGTAACAGAGACTGGCTAACCATAGACACAATAGTCCCGGCAAGCCGTATGGGCACTGGCTCCTTTAGGATGGTTGCGGCTGCAAACCCAGATACTATTCAACGAACAGGCACAATAACCGTATCGGCCCCAGGTGTGCCAAACCGCACAATAGCTGTGACACAGCCTGGCGCGCCAGTACCGTCTCTTGATTTAACCACCAACTTCTGGAGCCCGGCGTCAGCCGCAACCAATGTTTTGGTAGGTGTGACATCCAACAGGCCATGGACAGTCACAAGCAATATCTGGTGGCTGACTATAAGCAACATACTGCCAACCAACCAAACCGGTAATGGCTCATTTAGAATAAATGCAACTACCAATACCGGAACTGATACAAGAACGGGAACAATAACAGTAACAACCGCTGCCCCTGGTGCAATAACCCGTACCATAACTGTGTCTCAAGCACCGCCACCGCCGGTTTTGACTCTCTCAACAGATATGGAGGGCGGGGTATGGATACCTACCATGTCAACGCAAAGAAGTGCTATCGTAAACGTGACTTCAAATAGGCAATGGTCGGTATCAAGCAATAGTGCATGGCTTACTGCTGATAGTTTTGTGCCATTAGACCGCACAGGCGTTGGTTCTTTCCGAGTCACTGCTGCTACCAACCCAACTACTGCTACAAGAACCGGCACAATAACTGTGACAACCGCAGGCCCTGGTGCAATATCGCGTACCATTGCGGTTACACAGCCAGGCCAGGTGTTTGTGGCGTTTGGGCCTAATGGTGGCACGGGTACTAGAGTAGAACAAATGGTACATGTAGGTGTCTTCATCCCTACAAGCATAGTACCTCCTAACCCAACCAGGCTAAACCATGATTTTGTGGGTTGGTATAACACCGATGCTGCAACTGGTGGCGTGCGCCTGACTAATTCAACCACTGTATATGCAAACACAGTCTTCTATGCGAGATGGGATCCGCATATTTTTAGAATAAGTTTTGATCCAAACGGAGGTGTCGGTACACCTTCGCCACGAGATATACCTTTCCGTCAACCTGTTGGTTCTTTGCCCCCATCACCTCATAGGGCAGGGTATGATTTCTTGGGTTGGTTTATCTCTCGAACCGGTGGTTACCAATTGACCGAGGAAACCCTTGTTACCGAAAATAGGACGTATTATGCCATGTGGGCTTCGCAAAGTCCGCAAAGCTTTGAGGTAACCTTCAACCCCAACGGTGCACCCGTTGTCTCAGAAACCCGAACCGTGCAAGCAGGTACTGCTGTAGGTGGATTGCCCGATTTAACTAGAGTTGGCTATTCGCTGGTGGGTTGGTTTACACAACCAGTAGGTGGCCTTCAGATAAACGCAAGTAGAATTATCACTGCTGATGTCACTTTTTATGCAAGATGGACTCGTCAAGAGCTTACAGTAACATTTGACCCCAATGGTGGGACAACAGACCATCCAAGCCGCAGCGTACCGGCAGGCTCTACATTGGGGTGGCTGCCAACGGCAACCCGAGGCGGACATGTATTTGTGGGCTGGTATCGCGTACCAGGAAGTGGCATACGGGTAACAGAAGGTACTGTGATAGACAGCAATGTGACGTTTTATGCAGTATGGGATACCAGGTATTATACGATTACCCTAGACCCAAGCGGAGGGAGTGTAAATCCAACAAGCGTAACCAGGCTATGGGGCGGCGAAATAGGAACATTGCCAACGCCTACCAAAGCTGGATATTCATTTATTGGATGGTACAACACCTTTGGCGCACGAGTGCAGCCTACTATGCGTATAAATTATGACATGGTTTTCTTTGCCCGGTGGGGAATGCTGACTATCACTTTTAATTCGAATGGCGGGGCAGCGTTGGCTCAACCTACCCGCACAATAATTTCAGGGCAGGCCATAGGCCCTGTGCCGCAAGCACCTACAAGGCAAGGGGCATCTCTTGGGCATAGGTTTGATGGATGGTTTACACATCCCACTGGTGGGACGCAAATAACTGCTAGTACTATTGCCGGGGATAATAGTATTACTGCTTATGCTCGGTGGCAGTGTAATGTTGCGCTTTGGCCTACTCGACTTAATCCAAATAGAACATGGTATCATTTAAATAACATTTCGCTAAGGCCGTTAAGTTTTACAACAGATCATATTCCTCCAGCAAATCGTGCTGTATGGGAGAATGCTGTGGTTCAAGGGGCAAGCAATTGGTCTGGTGCTAATTCACCTGTAAACTTTATGTTTGAAGGGGGTTCTGCTAATGTTGTTCAGACGCATGTCCTGCCCAGTGGCCCCCCTCGCACTCTAGGAACGTTTCAGCCAACTAGTAGAACAAATGGGGTAGTAAGCTCATTTAGAGTCAGGTTATGCCCTGTGAATATTCCGGCGCGTGTAGATGAAGATGATCTTGATATAAATGACCTGATTACATTCGTTATGGTTCATGAGTTAGGTCATGCCCTTGGATTGCGCGATGGAAATCAGCGTGATGGTCATCCAACAATAATAGGAGGTACTATTTCTGCCAGCGTTATGAACGGTGCATGTCAGCTCTTGGTATAACTATGCCAACCTCTTTTGACATGGTGAGTGTTAGGCTGGTGTACGATGATTAATACTGCAAACGTTATTTATATCAATGTCTATATCCTTAGATATTTGTGTAGCTGATGGTATTAAGGAGGATTAATATGAAAAAAAATATTTTGGCGACAGCTATATATGTGGTGCTTTTATTAGTTTTATCAGCATGCTCGCATAATGTGTCAGAGGAGAGCGGAAATAATGAACATGATATGATGAGTGGTTATCGATGGTTTGCGAGTAGCGTTGATCAATTAGTTTCTTGGTCAACAGATATAATCAGGGTTGAAATATTAGATAGTAGAGCCGAGATGATAAATATAGGTTCTACTGAACCAGAGATAATAAATCATCTAGTCCATCGATTGAGGGTTTTGGAAGTGTTTTATGGCGAAGCGCAAGTAGGTGAAATACTTGAGATTGCACAAATTGACGTGCAACTGGGTGAACACTGGTTATACGATGTGCCGCCTCAGTACTTTGTGTATGGTGAAGAGATAATCTTTTTCGCACAGAATTTTAATAATACTGATATAGGGTCGCGGCCGATGATATTGGTCTGCCCTGGTCAAAGCGAGTATAGGGTTAGGGCATCAGGCGAAATAGGTGCAAGCGAATTTATAGGTGGAATAGTCGCAACATATGATGCAAACCCAGAAATAGCGGATTTTACGTTCGAAAACCAAAATTTATGGAGTACAATAACATTGACTGTTGGTGATTTGATATTAATCCGCTATGAAGCAGGCTTGGGGCCAAGGCCATACAACCTACAGCCACCAGTTGGTGTTGATAGAAGTCGTTTAAATGAAAGTATCGCTAGAGCTGAATATTATTTGCCGCAAAACTACATGCTTCCAGGTTGGGATAATGTGCAATATTTGTTGGATGTAGCAATCCATGTGCGTGACAACCCATATTCAAGGCAGATTCATATTAATCCTGCATCAAGTAGGCTCCGTCATGCAATGCTTTTTCTTGGAATTGATACGAGTGCACCAGTACCAACTCCGCCATCAAACGTAACCCCTTCACCAACCCCAGCTGGCAACCCCACCCAAACCGGCACAATAGGCACAACGCAAACAGCAGCCCCCTGGCGTCTATACCCAGACGGAACGCTAGTAATAGCCCCAGGCACAATAACCTGGCCGGCAGCCCAAAGCCCCTGGCACAACTACCGCAGCTACATCCTACGCGTAATAATAGAAGGCCCAATAACAGCAGGCCCAAGTATACGCGGATTATTCGCACATCTCCCATACGTAACCGAAATCATTGACCTGCACTACTTTGACACATCAGGCGTAACAAACATGAATTCCATGTTCAACGGCTCGGAAAGCCTAGCCTACCTAGATGTATCAAGTTGGGATACCAGCAACGTAACAAGCATGGCCGCTATGTTCAACTCCATATCAGCCACCAGCCTAGATGTATCCAACTGGGATACCAGCCAAGTAACAACAATGAACAGGATGTTCCAATACGCAACAAACCTTACAACTCTTGATGTATCCAGTTGGGACACAAGCAACGTAACAGACATGGAAGCCCTGTTCCACGACACAGCAATAACCAGCCTAGATGTGTCAAACTGGAACACAAGCAATGTAACCAGCATGAATAGGCTTTTCCAAAGAACCCCCAACCTAGCAACCCTAGATGTATCCAGCTGGAATACAGGCAAAGTAACAGACATGACAGGAATGTTTGACGGAGCCTCCAGCCTAACCGCCATAGATGTCTCAAACTGGGATACCAGCAATGTAGTCCAAATGCGCCGCTTATTCAGCGGAACAACCAATGTAACAGCCTTGGATGTATCCAACTGGAACACAAGCAGCGCAACCAACATGGAAGGTATGTTTATAAACACCGGCGCAACCAATCTAGACCTGTCCAGATGGAGCACAAGCAATGTAACAACAATGGCAAATATGTTTAACGGAGCTGCAGGGATAGTAACCCTAGACCTATCCAACTTTGACACCAGAAATGTAACCAGCATGAACCGCATGTTCCAGAACATGACGAATCTGTCAACCTTAGATATATCAGGCTGGAACACCTCCAACGTAACAGACATGTTCCAGATGTTTGGCCGTGCAGATGCACTACGCCAGATTTCACTAGGAGAAGACTTTAGATTTGTTACCGATGGCGGAGTGCTACTTCTGCGGAGCGGCATATGGCGAAACATGGGCAGTGTAGGCAATACCGCCACTACCCCGGCGGGGACTTATGTCCTTACAACCGCAGAGCTGATTGCGCATCATAATGCCAATCCAACACTGGATACATGGGTTATGGATTAATAGAAATGACACTATAGCGATTCACCTGTATAAATGAAAAGCAGTGCCTCCCTGTTTTGATGGGGAGCACTGCTTTTATATAATCCTCAATTTGCCAAGCTTTTACCCAAATATCGTATCACCCGCACCATCTGGCTGGCATAAGAATTTTCATTATCATACCAAGCTGCCACCTTAACAAGGGTATCGCCGCCTAAGTCCGTAACCTTGGTCTGGGTGGTGTCAAACAACGAGCCATAGGTAATGCCGATAACATCAGAAGAAACAATCTCATCCTCCGTATACCCAAAGGACTCAGAAGCGGCGGCCTTCATGGCATCATTGACTTGCTCCACAGAGACCGCGCCCTTAACCACCACAACCAACTCGGTAATAGACCCGGTAATAACAGGAACCCGCTGTGCGGAACCATCAAGCTTGCCGTCAAGGGCGGGTATTACCAGCCCTATCGCACTGGCAGCGCCTGTAGGCTGGGGGATAATATTACCTGCTGCAGCCCGGGCCCTTCTGAGGTCGCCCTTTGGATGAGGGCTGTCCAAAGTGTTTTGGTCGTTGGTATAAGCGTGTACTGTTGTCATAAACCCTTTCTGTATCGGGGCTAGGTTGTTGAGGGCATTGGCCATAGGGGCCAGGCAGTTGGTTGTGCAAGATGCCGCCGAAATAATAGCGTCATCGGGCTTTACTGTGTTTTCGTTGACACCAAACACAATAGTAGGGAGGTCGCTTCCCGCAGGGGCCGAGATGACGACTTTTTTTGCCCCGGCTTCTATGTGAGACATGGAAGCCTTTTTTGATGCAAAAAAGCCAGTGCATTCCAAAACCACATCCACGCCCAACTTGCCCCATGGCAGATTTTTTGGGTCTTTTTCAGCAAAGATGGGGATTGTTGTGCCATCTACTATAATCCCATCCGCTGTGTGGCTGCAGTTTTTGCCAAACCTTCCTTGCACGGAGTCATACTTCAAAAGATGTGCCAGCATCTTGGGGCTGGTAAGGTCATTGATTGCTACAACTTCGAAGTCTTGGGAGCCGTGCATTTGCCTAAAAGCAAGCCGCCCAATGCGGCCAAGACCGTTGATTGCTACCTTTATTGCCATGGTAATCCCTCCTATGTTTGAAGCTGGTTCAGCAATGTTGAACACAGCTTCTTCTTTAATGCGGTAATATTGTATTTTTTATAGGTTGCCAATACAATGAATTAATCGCAACAGAATTTATACTATTTACAATGGAGGCAAAAGTGTCGCAGATAGATTATGACAGCTTAGGAATATCCTTTGCCAAGTTTAGAGCCAGTGAAGATTTCTTTTCGCAAAAAGAAAATCGCTTATCCTTGACTCTAATCACAGGCGGCAAGGCCAGCATAAAGATAAATGACAAAGCAGCTGAGCTTATAGCGCCGTGTATTTTTTTGTCTTCCTGGAATGACGAGGTGGCGTTAGTTGAAAGTCAGCGGTTGACAGCGAAATCCCTAAGCTTCCTTCCAACAATTATTAACAAAAGCCTCATCCCTGATAATATGTCCAGAATGAATGAAGCAACTGACTATGATGATGCAATATCGCACTTACATGGGATAGCAGACATGCATGATTGCAATCTTATAAGGCCATTTCTTTCGGCGTGTGACTCGCTGCCCGGTATGCAAACTAGTACTCAGTGTCGCGTGCAGCATGGCCCGCAACCCAAACAACAGCTTAGCTCGCAATCTTGCGTACAGTCAGACATATCGCTGGCCACGCAGCCAAGCAATATTATCAACGTTCTCCCTCAAGTATTTATGCGCATATCCGAATGGTTTGACCAAGCCGGCAAGGCAGCAAAAATAAAAAGCAGCGAAACATGGCCATACCGCGTCCGCCGCTATCTTATGCAAATCCTATTCTCCTTAGAAGATATTAAGCCAACAGGTGCAAACACCCTATCTGATAAATCAATAGCTGATATCGCCCTTGAGCATATTCACGCGAACTACCCCAACGAAATATCCCTAGACTCCTTATGCAAACTGGTATATGTAAACCGCACGAGCTTAGCCCGGATATTTAAAGCCCACACCCGCCGTTCGCCAATAGACTACCTGCTGCATCATCGCTTAAGCATCGCCTGCGAGCTGCTAACCCATTCAAAACTAAGCATATGCAAAATTGCAGAAACCACCGGCTTCAAGTACGAGTCATATTTTACAAGACAATTCAAAGCCAAGATAGGCATAGCACCAACTCAGTACCGCCAGTGCGATGGCTTTGAAGTATTGAGCACCAATGAATCCCGTATTGTGGAGGAGTTTTAGCAGTGCTTAGCAGGCTACCGCTTTTGATGATTTTGACAAAAGCGCTTGGAACAGTATGGTTTTCCCACCGCCCAAGCGCTTTCGTGTATAAGCCAAAGATAATAATCAATTAAAATCTAAACCAAAGCCGCCCTAATCTCCTCAGGCAAGCTATTCTTATCCCAGTTCTCACTAATAGTAAAACTTACCTCATCCACACGGGCAATAGTTTCAAGGCGTGCTTGCAGTTTAAGCAGGGCCTCTATGTCCACCGTCTCGATTATATTGTTAAGCCCGTCTACATAGATATGCATGATATCACTGTTTTGAGACAAAATCCCTAAGATAAAGCCGGTAAACTCCCGGTAGTTGGATAGCAGGCCCTTGCCTGTTTCTACGAAGCGAATATCCCTGTGCACGTCGTGGATATGCCGCTTGTCGTCGTCGATAAATACTAGATAGCCGTCTGTTGTTTTGGCCTCATCGTTGGCCATGTCTATCAACTTGCGGGTCTTGCCTTCTCCTTTTAACCCGGCCATGAATGATACCTTAAATTCGTTCTTTGATGCTGCCATATGCAACCGCCTCCTTTGGGATTCGTAAAGCCTTGCTTTGATGAGGTTATTATAGCATAATCTTCTTCGTGCTGTAAAAATTTGAGTATCTATTTTTGCAGCATCTTTAAAATGAAATTGGACAAGATTTAAGTCCTTCATAGATTGGGAGTATTTATGCATCTTAAGAAACTTGAACTGGCGGGATTTAAGTCCTTTGCAGATAGAACGCAGCTTTCCCTTGGTACAGGCCTCAACGCTGTTGTTGGGCCAAATGGTAGTGGCAAGTCCAATATTTCTGACGCTTTGCGCTGGGTACTTGGAGAGCAAAGTGCCCGTCAGCTTCGGGGCGCAAAGATGGAAGATATTATTTTTTCCGGTACGGCTCACCGCAAACCTCTTGGTTATGCGGAAATTGTCATGCGCTTGGATAACAATGATAAAACCCTGCCCATGGACTTTACCGAGATAACCATCGCCCGCCGGGTGTACCGTTCCGGCGAAAGCGAGTACTCCATCAATGGGACCCCCTGCCGGCTTAAGGATATTCAGCTTTTGTTCATGGATACCGGGGTTGGCCGGGATGGCTATTCTATTATAGGCCAGGGGCGGATAGATGAGATTCTTAGTGTGCGCTCAGAAGACCGGCGTCTGGTTTTCGAAGAGGCCGCCGGTATTGGCAAGTACAAGGCCCGCCGCAACGAGGCCCTTAGCAAGCTGGACAAGGAGCGTACTAACCGGATACGTGTAGACGATATTATTCTGGAGTTGGAAGAGCAAATAGAACCTCTTTCAGCCCAATCAGATGAAGCCCGCCGCTACCTTGACGCCCGTGAGCGGTATAAGAACCTTCATATAAATATTTTCCTATCTGAGGCCCAAAAAACCCAAATCGAGTTGGAAAAAACCTCCACGGCCTTGGCCCAAATCCTCGCCCAAACTCAGGACGGCCAAAACCGCCTTTCTTCTGCCCGCAAAGCCAATGAGGAATTGCGGGCTATGGCCATTGCTTCTGATGTGCGGTACAAGCAGGCCAACGAAATCCTTCTTGAAACTATCACAGCAATAGAAAAAACCGAAAGCGAAGGCAAGCTGCTGGAGAGCAAAACCGCCCAATACCAGCAAGATCACAGCCGCATAATGGCAGAGATAGAAAAGCGCCAAGCCGCCGCGGCCGCCAAAACCGCCGAGAAATCCGAGCAAGAAGAAATGCTGAATGACACCCAAAATACCCTAACCCGTCTAAACCAGGAGCTAACCACCCAGCAAGGTAACATCACCCAGTTGAATGAAGCTCAGCAGGAAAGTGCGCAAATATTAGAGGCCCACAACCAAGCCATACTAGACGAAATAACAAAGGTAGCCGAGTACAAATCCAAGGTGTTGGATGCAGAAAGCCGCTACCAGCGTCTGGAAGAAGACAAGGAAGACCTGAACATAGAAATATCCAACCACGATCAAAAGCTGGCCCTGCAGCAAGAAATATGCAAATCTGCTGAGGAAAAGGCCAAGGCCGCCGCCGCCGAAGCTGTAAAGCTGGTAAGCAGGGCAGATGCATATAAATCCGCCTATGCCCAGCTTCAAGCCGAGGGGCAGGAGCTGGATAAAGAATACCGTGTGGCCCAGGAAGCCCTAACCACAGCCTCAGCCCGCCACAAGGCCCTGGCAAGTTTGGAGGCTGCCCACGAGGGCTACTACCGCAGCGTAAAAGCTGTACTTAAGAAAAAAGCCACGGACCCTAAGTTCTCCGGGATATGCGGCGCTGTAAGCGAGCTTGTCGGCGTACCTGAAGCCTACGAAACCGCAATAGAAATAGCACTAGGCGGTGCAGCCCAAAACATAGTCACCGAGACAGAAGAAGACGCAAAGCTTGCGATAGAAATGCTAAAGCAAACCAGAGAAGGCAGGGCCACTTTCTTGCCACTTACTGCAGTAAGGGGCCGGATAATTGACGCATCCAGGTTGACAAAAGAGCCGGGCTATATAGGTATTGCCTCAGATCTTGTGGAGTATGATACCCAGTATGCGGAAATCATTGCCCAAGTGCTAGGCAATGCAGTTGTAGTGGACAGCTTAAACAATGCCCTGGCAATACACAAAAAATACCGCTATTCCAATAAAATTGTAACCCTGGATGGGGAGCTGTTAAGCCCCGGTGGTGCAATGACCGGTGGTAGCAACGCACGCAGCACCTCTGGCATAGTAGGCCGTGGCCGCCAGCTTGCGGAACTGGAAAGCCGGGTCAGCCAGCTAAGCAAGGACTTCGAGGCCTTGACCAGTAAGCTGCAATCCCACACCCAAAAACGCCAAGCCACAGAGGAAGCCCTAAACCGGGCAAGAGAAGCCGCTGCCGCCCTTCAGTTAGAGGAGCGCAACCTGCAAGAAAGACTGGCCCAGGCCAAAGAAAACCTCCACGACCTACACCAGGCAGCCAACTCCTTCGAAGACCAAAACGAAAGCCTAATGGCCCGCCTAATTGAGGGGAACAAAGCCATAAGGGAAGCCGCGCAAGCTCAGGCTCAGCAAGAAAAAGCTGTGGAAGCCGCTAGGGAAAAGCTAGCCGCCTACCAGGAAGAAATAGCCAAGGCCAGAGAGCACAGCCGGGAAGAGACCCAAACCCTGATGGAACTACGGATAGAAATAAGCCGTCAAGAGGAATGGCAATCCCAGGCAAGGGTCAACATCACACGTCTGGAAAAGGAAATCCAAATCCTAACCACCGAGATATCTATACAAGAAGCCGAAATATCCGAAACACAAAAAAAATCCCACCAAGCCGGTGAAAGCCACCAGCAAGTGGGAGAATCCTTGCAAGCCCTACAAGCCCGCCATGAAGAAGTAAAGCGAGACCTGGCTGCCGCCGAAGCAGAAAAGTCCAACCTAGACACTGCAATGCAGCAAGCTGAAGCGGACGAGCGTACCCATACAGACGAAGCCGCCTTGCTGGCCCGTGAAACCGCCCGCCTAGAAATGCGCAAAGAGCAGCTAGATCAAAACAGCCATCGCCTCCACAACGAGATATGGGAAGAGTACCAGCTAACCTACCGCGAAGCCCAAGAGCATAAGCGCACCGACCTAAGCGAAACTACGATGAGAAGAGAAAGCCAGGCCCTAAAAGCCGAACTTGCCGCCATGACTGACGTAAACCTGGGCGCAATAGAAGCTTATAAACAAGTAAAAACCCGTTACGACTTCCTAACCACCCAGCGGGATGACATAATCAAGGCCGAAGAAAGCCTTGGAGAGCTAATCCAAGGCTTGACCCAGCAGATGGAAACACAATTTGCCAGCCAGTTTGAGTTGATAGCCAACCACTTCCAGGATGTGTTTAAGTCGATGTTTGGCGGAGGACAGGCGTCTTTGAAACTGCAAAATAGCGACAATGTGCTGGAATCGGGGATAGAGATTACTGCCCAGCCCCCCGGGAAGGCCTTGCAGAATATGATGCTGCTTTCTGGCGGGGAGCGGGCCCTTACGGCTATTGCGCTGCTGTTTGCTATTTTGCGGCTTAAGCCATCACCATTTTGTGTGCTTGATGAGATTGAATCCGCTTTGGATGATGCCAATGTTATCCGCTTTGCCAAGTTTTTGAAGGAGTACGCAGCGGGGACACAGTTTATTGCCATCACCCACCGCAAGGGGACTATGGAGGCTGCAGATAATCTTTATGGGGTAACCATGGAAGAGCAGGGAGTTTCTAAGTTAGTTAGTGTGCGGCTTACTGATGAGTGATGCTGGGGCCTGTTCCCACTACCGCCAACATCCATCTTTTGGTCAATTTTCCGCCAATCCTGCAAAAAAATGGCTGCCTCGGTTTTATCATTTCCGAGGCAGCCCCAAGTTCTTATGCATTATCTTGCTCTTTAGCAGTAGTCATCTCCTTAGCATCATCCGTCTTGATATCATTCATCCGAGGCAGCGCCCGCATACTAGGCACAAGCAAAGTAAGGGACCCTATGATGGCAATCGTCACACCATGGAATATAAAGATATAATCAACAACAGGAATAATACTGCCAATAAACCCGCCCGCCAGTGCGCCAATAGTTATTGAAATAGCCGCGAAGGTAGTGGTAAGAGTATCGATCCGCCCAACCATGTCCTTGGGCGGTATTTTTTGTATCAATGACCGGATAATAATACCGTATGCGTTTAAAAGGGTGGAATAAACAATTACAATGGCGAGCCCGCCAATATAGCTGTTTGGCAACGTAAGGGCAAAAGCAATCCGTGCCAAGCCTCCTAGCAAAGACATTAGGAATATTAGCTGCCCCACCTTAATCTTGTCGCCAAAAGCACTCACTAAGGACGAGGCTAGTATCCCGCCAATAAGCCCCATAACGGTAATCAGTACATAGCCCTGGGCCCCAACATGGGTCTCCGCAAACATTGGCATGTTTATATAGGCAATCTCGGCAAAAAACGCCCGGGCCACGATCATAATCAGAATAAACAACAAGACAGTCTGTCTTAAAAAGTTGAAGCCGCCTTTTAAGTCGTCCCAGTAATTAGGCTTTGCTTTAGCCTCCTGGGTAGCATCTGGATTTTTTAGAAACAAGCCAAAAATAAAGGCCAAGGCCAAGAAAACTGCGGACATCCCATAAATAAGCCTGAAATTTTCCATGTTCTCTGCGCCAAGGACACCAAACAAAAATACCGCAATAATAATCCCACCAGCCAAAGATGCAATCTGCATAAGAGAGTTGGCCTGCATAATCTCGTCCTCTTCAACGATTTGCGGCAAAAGCGCAGTGCCGGCGGGGGCTTCGAAGAGGGCCGCCATTGCATAGATCAAAATTACCGCAAACATAAAGCCAACACCTAAGCTGTCCTGAAACGGAACAGCCACCAACAGCGCCAGTACCGCAAATTCTAGAAGAGTGGTAATCCGCATAATGCTGACCTTATTGCGCCTATCAACCACAGGCCCAACCGCCAAGGCAAAAACATGGGGTGCGGTCATCAAAAAACCTGCAATACCTGTGTAAATCGGGTTCTGGTATATAAGATGCACCGATAGCAGCATAAACAGAGAAAATACTCCTCCGCCAAGGCCGGAAAAAACCTGGTACATCAAAAGAATTCGAAACTGCTTGTTTTGTTTAAATAATGCTAACAACTTAATCCTCCCATCGGGATAGAGATATGCCCTCCACGCCCGTATTATTAAGCCGAGTCAATCTTGGCATTTGTTAGAAGCTGTATTCAACTTCGACCGCAAAGGCGGCGTTGGCGGAGTTGAATACAGCTTCTTAACCTTTATGCCCACACCATTTTGGTCAGAGTTAGGCATAGCACTGACGTTGACCGTTGTTTTCTTATTCCCGAATCTTAATAGTAGCATTGGTGGTATGCAGTCGTGCCCGGAGCTGCCGCCCGGCAGTGGCATAGTTGACACTTTCCCCAATAATATGGTTTTTACTGCCCTGGGCCCCGTAAAGTGGTACATCGCAGGCAACCTTGCCGCCGCTGGAACTGGCTTCGACGCAAAACCCTATGCCCATTGGTGCGGAAAATTTTATCCCGCCGTTGGTGGTATGGGCTTCGATGGTGCGCTCTCCTTCCCAGAAGAGGGAACCGTCACAGAGCAAAGTATTATCCAGCTTAAGGCCTGTGTTGGTGGTTGTCATGTGTATGTTGTGAACGTCCAGCCGGGCAGTTATGATGCCGGAGTTAGTGGTCTTTAGGGTAAGCTGCTGGGCTTGGATGTCTTCGGCTGTGATTTTGTCGTTGGTGGTTTCTAGAATGATATTGCTGGCTGTTATGCCTCGAGCTGTGATTTTATCGTTGGTGGTGACGGCGTGGAGGTTGCCGCAGGATATGAGCTCCATGTAGATTTTATCGTTTTTGGTGGCCAGGCTTATTTCTCCAGCTGTGACACCTGCCATGTGGATGCGGTCGTTCTTTGTTTCGGCGTGCAGCTGCCCGATATGGGCCTTTGGCACTTGGCATAACACTTGCACCGAGCGCATTTGCTTGTCATCAAACATCAAAGAGATATTGCCGCCTTCGTCATTGAAATATACATATGCATCGGGATATCTGGCGTTATAGTGGCACTGGATTTGCACCGTGTCGCCGTCATATGCGTTGATTTCGATTTTGTCATTTTTGCCGTGAAGCTCTAACTGGGCCAGGCTCTGTAGTATGGGTTTGGACGCAAAGCTTACTGTCCGCTCGTTGTTGCTGAAGTTGCCGCTTAGGACGTCTGATATGTTGACGCCTATGTCCATGTCTTTTATGCCGCTGGTTATATCGTCTACCATCTCGCCTACCCAGCTGAATAGGCCATCTGCCCAGCCGCGGTTTTGGTTGTGGAAATCGAAATTGGGGTCATGCAAGTGATCGTTGGAGCTAAAATTGGGATTTTGGTGTTGGCTGCTGTGGGAACCAAAGTTAGGCGCTTGTTGCTGACTATTTTGGGCGCCAGATGGGGTGTCATGATAGGGGCTATCCTGCATCTGGTTCATCAGGGACAGGGCTTCCTGTGCTGAAATCTCTCCTGCTTGCAGGCGTTGCAGAATGTCCAGTTTTTTATCTGCCATGTAAATCCTCCGTTCTTCATATGGGTTTCTTGTATATACGCATTTTACACAGAAAATCATGCTGAGTAGAACTCTAATTTTCCAGCACATATTAGACTTCTTGCAAAACTTTATTTTTGATACTTTTGCCAAACCTTTTTAGCCATTGATTTCACTGGCTTACAAGCATTTTTTGCAGGCCAAAAAATACGAAAACAAAGGCAGTAAATCAAGTTCAATGAGAAACAGTCCCGCCCGAGCCGAAAATCCCGAGTGCTTCTACGGGTTTTTGGCGACAGGCAGGACTGTTTCTCATTGAATTTGCTATAAGATTAGAACCTCTGAATAACCTCTGCCGAAAGCGCCTTAACCACCGCTACAATCAAGGCCACGCAGGCCTTGTAATCAGCAAATGAAGCCATAGAATGATGGGTATGAGCATACCGCACCGGGCAGCTTATAACAATGCTGGGTACACCCATCCCAGAGGTATGAATAGCGCCAGCGTTGGTTCCCCCCATAGTACGCACGGCTTCCTGTATGGCAATACCTTCCTTGGCGGCGACCTCCCGCACAAAGCGCACAACCCGTGGGTTTGCAATCATATTGCCGTCGATATGTCTAACCATAGGGCCTTTGCCCATTCTGGTTTGGATCATGTGAGGCTCGGAGAATGTATCATCAGCAGGAGCCCCTTCCAGGCATATGGCAAAGTCGGGTGCGACACGGTTTGCCACCACTTTGGCGCCGCGTATTCCCCCTTCTTCTTGGGCAGAAAGTGCCCCTACTACACGCAGTTCGCTGTCTTTTAGCTGGGCCAGGGCCTCAAGTACAATAGCGCAGCCGATTCTGTCGTCAAAGGCCTTGGCTATCATGGTGTCCCCTTGCTGCTCAAATTCTACGTTGGGCACTATGGGGCAGCCTGGGGATATTTTATATTTTTCTTCGGCTTCAGCTTTGTCTGCAGCGCCTATGTCCAGTATCAAGCTTGCAAGTTTTGGAGCCTCATCCATGCCGCCAAAGTGGGGCGGGCGGGCGGCTATTACGCCGGTTATATATTCGCCGTCTAGGTTTCTTATTCGCATCTTCTGGGCCAGAAGTGTCATTGGAATCCAGCTGCCTAGGTTATGGAATACTATTGTACCGTTGGGTTTGATGGCATGAACCATCAGGCCGATCTCGTCGCTGTGGGCGTCTATCAGCACTGTTGGAGCGTTTTCTTTGTGGGTATCCTTGAACATGTAGAAATTCATCAGGCTGTCCCGTTGGGACGAATAGCCCTGAGGCGCATATTTTTTGGCTACTTCAACTACATCTTCTTCAAAGCCCGGCGGGCCAAAGGCTGAGGTTAAATCCTTGATAAGTTTGATGGAGTCCATTTAATTTCCTCTTTTCGTTTAGATTCAGCATTGTAAGATGCACGATGGCGGAGACAGTGCTGCTTCGTTATTTTGCAAAACTACTATACTTTACGCGAAAACATTTGACAATGCGCACTTGTGTGCTAAATTAGGGGATATAGCAATTCAACTTTTCGTAGTCTCCTTGCTTTGTCAAAAATTCATTAATACCTGAGATTTTTGACTCGCAACGAGACAACGAAAAGGTAAGTTGATAACAGAGTGCCCAACGGGCTGATAGGAGATATGTATGGAAAAATCAGAAAGAACAGTAGAAAAATCAATGGAAAAAATAGTAGCCCTGGCAAAAAGTCGTGGCTTTGTATTCCCTGGTTCGGAGATATACGGCGGGTTTGCCAACACCTGGGACTATGGCCCTCTTGGGGTAGAACTTAAAAACAATGTGCGCCGGGCATGGTGGAAGAAGTTTATCCAAGAAAGCCCACACAACGTTGGTGTGGACTGCGCAATCCTAATGAACCCTGCGGTATGGGAAGCTTCAGGCCACGTAGGCGGCTTCAACGACCCTCTAATGGACTGCCGCGCCTGCAAGGAGCGTTTCCGTGCAGATAAGCTTATAGAAGACTTTATGCAGGAAAAAGGCACGGAAGAGATAGTAGACGGCTGGAGCAACGACAAAATGAAGACCTATATAGATGAAAACAAAATCCCATGCCCAAGCTGCGGCAAGCGGGATTTCACAGATATCCGCCAGTTTAATATGATGTTTAAGACCTTTGCCGGTGTAACGGAGGATAAGCAGACTACGGTATACCTCAGGCCTGAGACTGCCCAGGGCATTTTCGTCAATTTCAAAAATGTGCAGCGCACTACCCGCCGTAAGATACCCTTTGGCATAGGGCAGGTAGGTCATGCCTTCCGCAATGAGATTACGCCGGGTAACTTCACTTTCCGTACCCGTGAGTTTGAGCAGATGGAGCTGGAATTTTTCTGCAAACCAGGTACAGATGATGAGTGGTTTACCTACTGGCGGCAGTTTTGCATTGATTGGCTGCATGGCCTTGGTATGCCTGAAAAATCCTTGCGTATCCGCGACCATGGGGCGGATGAGCTTTCCTTCTATAGCAAGGCCACCACGGATATTGAGTATCTGTATCCGCCGACACTGGGCTGGGGCGAGCTTTGGGGTATTGCCAACCGCACAGACTACGACCTGAAGAAGCACTCCGAGCATTCCGAAGACGAGATGATTTACTTCGATGCCGAGGATAATTCCAAGTATATACCTTACTGCATAGAGCCGTCTCTTGGCCTTACCCGTATGACCTTGGCCTTCCTTTGTGAGGCCTACGATGAGGAAGAAGTGGGCACGGCAGATAAATCTGATGTGCGTACTGTGCTTAGGTTCCATCCGGCGCTGGCCCCGGTTAAGGCTGCTGTGCTGCCCCTTTCGAAGAAGCTGTCGGAGGATAGCGAGCCTATTTATCATGAGCTTTCTAAGTATTTTAATGTGGAGTTTGATGATACTGGGTCTATCGGCAAGCGCTATCGCCGCCAGGATGAGATTGGTACGCCGTTTTGCATTACTTTTGATTTTGATTCCAGGGATGATGGTGCGGTTACTGTCCGGGAGAGGGATAGTATGCAGCAAGAGAGAGTGCCTATTGCTGGGCTTCGTGAGTATTTGGAGGATAAGTTTAAGTATTAGGAGTGATGTGCTGAGGGGCATGTTTCTACACTTTGAGGAGTGATGTGCTGAGGGGCATGTTTCTACACTTTGAGAGATATTGATAATGCGAAAGTTCAGTTTTGATGATACCGACAAAAGTTTTCCTTCGGTTTTGATGATACTGATAAAAGTTTTTCCGGTTTTGATGATACTGATAAAGGTTTCTTGTGCCCGGTTGGTGAAAGATACGCCCGCTATGGGTGGATAAGGGGAAATTTCATGCAGGCAAAAAGAATGCCGTGTGATGGAACAATAGGAATATTCTGTCCTAGCCATGTAGCTGATCCCCAGCGTTACGCCGCACAAGTTGCGGGAATTGAGCGCATGGGGTTCAAGGTTAAGCTTAGCGAAAACTTTTACAAGGACACATGGGGATATGCCGCAAGCGCGCAAGAACGCGCTGAGGATTTTAACGCGCTAATTTCCGATGACAGTGTTGATGCAATCTTGTTTAATGGCGGCAATGGTGCATCGGAAATATTGCCGTATATCGACTATGAAAGCATTTGCCGCAGTCCTAAGCGTATAGGCAGCTACAGTGACGGCACAGCTATCCTTAATGCAATTCATGCACAGGCCAGGCTTGTAGTGTATTACGGCACTGCGCCGTACAATTTTGTGGATTTACGTCACTATGATTACACACAATTTTGTGCTCACTTCGTGGAAGGCTACAGTGCAGAACAGTTTGAGCCTAATAGCGAGAGAAAGACCTTACATGGTGGGCAATGCGAAGGAGTGCTGATTGGCGGGTATACAACCTTATTCGCGCAGATGCTTCCCAACAGGTTCATGGGCCTTGAGGAGCAAGACTATATTCTTTTCTTGGAATCACACGAAAAGTACGGCAAAGTTGGTATAACAGCAGCAGAGCTGGCTTTTATCGAGCAAACCCCTTTTATGAACAAAGTAAGGGGCCTTATTTTCGGACATTTCAGCAATGAAGCGCCCTATGATTTACTGCGTTGCCTTGAGCGGCTTGGCAAGCGCCATGATATTCCTGTAATCTATACCGATGATTATGGTCATGGTACGCGGCATGGAATATTGCCGCTTGGAGCTAGGGCAAGGCTTGATGCTGATAGGCAGCAGGTGGGCTTTTTGTAATACCCTGGCCGTTTGGCTTCTTGGAGCCGCCAGGGCCGTTTAAAGGGGAATTGCGATAGATGACTAACTTGCTGACCAAACAAAAAATAACTGATATATTGAATACAGCGTCATATCCAAAAAATGAATACTGGGTTACGGCTGGTGCTGGCTTAGTAATGCATGGTGTCAAATCAACAACAAGGGATATTGACATGGGCTGTACTTCCCTATTGGCTGATATGCTTATACAAAAAGGCGCAAAATGGGAGTATCTTGACGATAGCAATCGAAAAATTGAACCATTACCAGGCCTGGAATTGTTCGAAAACTGGAATGTAGATTGTGCCGTCCTTATTGATGGGGTTTCTGTAGCCTCTTTATGCAGTATACGTAAGCAAAAAGCCGAGCTTAACCGAGCAAAAGACTGGGACGATATTTCATTAATTGATAAATATTTAAAGATGCACCCTTCACAACGCAACTCTTAAATTAGGATTTTTTCATAACCACAAAGCCTTATCCCATGTATATGTGTAATACACTGGATAGGGCTTTTTATATGCGAATTCGAAAACATCCCGTCTGCTACCGAAACCAGTAGAAGCGGTCAAGATCCGTAGAAGGGCCTTTGCGGCATAACGGAGTTTTCCATACTCAATGGAACTTTTTCATAACTTCAGCGGTTTATTTCGGTAAAGCAGGCTATAGGCGAATTAATTCGAAATCAGACCCGCCTGTCACCAAAGAACGCGATTACTGCCTCGCGTTTTTGGTTCGGGCGAGACGGTTTCTCATTGAATTCGCATAGCCACACAAATCAGTCCAGAAGGGCGTGAAATCATGAAGAAAATCATAGCAGGTATCTTGGCATTGGCACTTCTTGTCACAGCCATCCTTTTTAACCTTCCGTCTAGCCTACCATCTCCCTCAAATATCACGACTCCCCTACAAGTGTTGGCTGCACCTGTACCCCGGGAAGGTTATATTCTTGAGCCCACCCAGCATGGGCTTACCGGGGTGGATATGGCCAGCGCCTTTGTTTTAACATCCCCCTACGATGACGCAGGCCCACCGGTGATAACCATTGATGGGCAACCCGACCCCGACATCGAGCGCACAGGAGGCAGTACATTCCTCGTTACCCCTGTTGCGCCTTTAAGCGCCAATAGCCTATACATCTTCCGTATGGAAAGGCCGGGGCTTATCCCCCTTACCTGGGCCTTCCAAACCACAGTGCACTTTCAGGTCATATCAAATCTCCCCGGCAATCAGGCTGTCAATGTGCCTGTGGATACCGGGATAGAAATCACCTTCACCAGCCCAGGCCATACAGACATTGCTGATTATTTCAGCATAGAACCCTCTGTAGAGGGTAGATTTATCTCTCGCGGGGCCACCACCATTTTTATGCCTCTTTCACCCTTGGCCCATCAGCAGCTTTATACCGTGACCCTGCGGGCCGGTGTGGGCTTGCCTGGCACTAGTGAAATACTTGATCATGACCATGTGTTTGCCTTCGAAACCGCACCGGACTCTGACGCCACACCAGATTGGCAGCGTAGGGAGACTATCCGGTTTTTAAATAGATATGTAGAATTTCCGTCATTTGCGCCGCCAACGCCAGCGTTTACCCGTAGTGCTACTACCCAGGACGGCGCTCTTCCCCCAGTAAATGTACATGTATACCGCATAAATAGCCGTGAAGACGCGCTGCAAGCTTTCAGGCAGCTTACTAACGCCCCATGGTGGGCGCATTTTGCGTGGCAAAACAGCCTTGTTGACACCCGTGGCCTTACCCGTGTCATGAGCTTTGATGTCCCCGACACCCAAAGCGGAAGCTGGTTTGAGACAATGGAACTGCCCGAGACTTTGCCTCATGGCTTTTATTTAATCAACGCCTCTGTTAGCAATTACACAGACCAGATGCTGGTACAAATTACAGACCTTGCTGTGCAAACCGTGGCCGATAGCGGCCGTGCCCTGCTGTGGATAAATGACATGACTACTGGCCAACCGGCTGCCGGTGCGCAAGTCACTGACAGAGTGGGGGGCAATGTATATACCGCTGGCCCCGAGGGTATTGCTTTTATAGATCGCCAGCTTGGCCAGGATGAAGACATAACCATCACCGCCGCTGACGGCAAGGAGATTTCCCTGTTCATCATGGGCTTGCATAGAGATTGGTGGGAATCTGGCTCCTGGTGGGGCGGCACTGCTACAAGCGAGGACTACTGGACGGTACTGCAGCTTGACCGCACCCTTTTCCAGCGTAGCGATACCTTGTATTTTTGGGGCTTTCTTCAGCACAGAGACGGGCGTCAGGGTAGCGACAATATCCGCAATATTACCGCTACATTGACCCAAGGATGGGGGTGGCGTATGCATTCACGTGATATCCTGCACCGCCAAACTGTGGCTGTTGTAAATGGCGCGTACTCTGGTGAGATACAGTTGCCGCACTTGGATCCGGGTTCTTATAACCTGACCATACAGTATGGCGAAACCGTTCTTGGCTCAATGTTTTTCCGAGTGGAGGATTTTGTGAAGCCTCCTTATGAAATGCTGGTATCCGCTGACCGGCGGGCGGTTTTTGCAGGGGAGGAAATCAGCTTTACCGCACGTGCCCAGTTTTTTGAAGGAACACCGGTGTCCGAGCTTTCTGTCAACTATAATTTCTGGGGCTGGGCCTTGAGAGATATCCCGAGTGGCCGAGGCACAACGGATATAGACGGTGAGTTTACAATATCCGCAACCCCACAAATCTCCGGCAATGATGTTCAAGGCCGTGTAAACCTGGAGTTTACCGCAGAGGCCACCTTACCCGAAGTGGGCCGCACCCACCGCTGGGCCAATGTTGATGTATTTGTAAATGATATAGAAGTAAATGCAAGCGCCAGCCGGGATGAGGAAAACGCAACCCTGTCAGTGGATGTGCACAATATCACCTTGGATAGAATCAATGACGGCACGTCCACAGGATGGGGAGACTTTTTATGCGAGCCCGTAGCAGGGCAAGTGCTGCAGGTGGAAGTGTATCGTGTGTACTGGGTGCAGGTGCGGGACGGCGAGTTTTATTGCTTTATCGAGCGCCGGGTTGTGCCCCGTTACCGTCACAACCGCCGAGAGGAAGTTTTGGAAAGGTTTCAGCTTACAACGGATGAGGACGGCACAGCTACCAGAGAGTTCACTGTGCCCAACCGCCGCTATGAAAGCTATCATGCCCGCGTTACCACAACAGACGGCAATGGCCGCAGGATAGAGCACCGGCTGTTTATAGGCCGGGATTTTTCCAGCTTTATGTGGCGCGCCGATGACAACACCCTTTTCCTGTACAGCCCAAGAGAATGGAACGAGACCTATGATATCGGCGATGAGGTAGTCCTGACTGTAAAGCGGGGCACAGAAGCCGTGGCCCATGGCAGCTTCCTGTTTGTAGCCATGCAAGGTGGCATACTCCACTATCAAGTTGGCGCGCAAAACCCCTTCACATTCACCTTTGGTGATGAACATGTGCCCAACGCAACAGTGTACGCCTTCTATTTCAATGGCCACACATATCATTCCGGCTGGCAGATGAACCAGCGCCTGCGCTTTGGCAGCGAAAGCCGAGGGCTGCAAATCCATGTAACCACCGACCAAGACGCCTATCGTCCAGGGGATATGAGCAATATAAGCATTTCTGTAACAGATATGGATGGTAACCCCCGTGGGGCAAATCTCAACATCAGTGTGGTGGACGAGGCCCTGTTTGCCCTGCAAAACTACAATATAAATACTTTGAATGCCTTGTATCGCAACGTAAGTGACGGGCTTAGCTTTAGCCTGGCGACTCATCGCACTTTCGTAAGTGACGGTATAGTGGATGATTTTGCCTTTGGCGGAATGGCCAATGCAATGTCGGCAGATATGGCCCCTGCTTCTGACGAGTCAGCCCCATCGGAAGCCCCAATGCCCCAGACTGGCGGCATGGATGATGCCCAGGCCTATGGCGCTGCCAGCGGAACCCACATCCGAGAAGTTTTTAGAGACACGGCAATCTTTGCGGCCAGGCGCACAAATGCTGCCGGAACAGCGGATTTCTCCTTCAGGCTGCCGGACAATATTACTTCCTGGCGCGTGACAATATCCGCAATCACCGATGACCTGTACGCCGGCAACACTGTTGAAAATATCATAGTAACCAACCCCATGTTCCTGCACTACACCTTGGGCAGCACCTTCCTAACTGGGGATGTGCCCACAATCGGTGTAAACGCATACGGCACAAGCCTAACCGGTGACGAAACCATCAACTTCGAGGTGTGGGACGAAAGCACCCCCGACATAATCCACCGAGCCAGCGGGGCGGCCTTTGAGCGTGTGAATATTCCCCTATGGGAAATGACAGAAGAAGGTAGTCACGCTCTAATAATCCGCGCCGCGGTAGAAAACAATCAAAACCTAAGCGACGCCGTGCGCCACGAGTACCGGGTAATCTCTACCCACAGGCAGATAGATTCCGCTGTATTCTACGAAGTAACCATGGATACAGAGTTTGGCATAGGCCTGCAAGGCCTTACCAATATAACCTTTACAGACCGTGGGCGAGGCCAGTTCTTTAATGATTTGCTAAGAATGCGCCATTTCTGGGGCATAAGATTGGAAGGCCTGGTAGCTGGCCGTGAAGCCGATAGGCTTATTGCCGAAAACTTCCCAGATGCAGACCTATGGTGCGCGGGAACAAGAGGCTTTAACCCACGGGATTACCAGCGCGCAGACGGCGGCCTGTCCATTCTGCCACATGCAGATAGCGACTTGGCAACTACCGTAAGGCTTATGCCATTCCTGTTGGATGATATAAATGTGAATGCTCTGCGCAATTATCTGTATAATATTTTTGAAAGCGACAGCGCCGACAATAAAATGCTGGCCCTTTACGGTCTGGCTTTGCTTCGTGAGCCGGTGCTGTTGGATTTGCAAAATTATGCATTACTACCGGACTTGCCAGTGCGGGATGTGGCATATATCGCTCTGGGTTTTGCCGCCCTTGGCGAGACAGTAATTGCCGAGGCTATGTATGAGGAACGTATTCTTCCACATTTGCAACGCACAGAGCCTTGGTATCGCGTGCACACGAACCTTGGCAGGGACAGCATACTGGAAGCAACCGCTACAGTAGCACTGCTGGCCGCCAAGCTTAACATGCCCCAACAACTGGGCCTGCACCACTACACTGCAAGACATCGTACCTGCGAACTGACCATTACCATGGAACGCCTACAATTCATCACCCACGAGATAGGCAACCACACGGCAACCCCGGCTTCTATCACCTACACCATGTTTGGCGAGACATTTACCAGAGATATTTCTCATGGGCGCAGTTTTACCTTACGCATACCTACCCAAAACATGGGCGCTTTTGCGCTGACAGATGTAACCGGCGAGGTTGGTGCGGTTTCTATCCATCGCGTGGCCCTGGATGAAGTGGAAATTGTGGACAATGATATCACCATCAGCCGCAGATTTTTGCGGGAAGGCGGCGGAGAGGTTACCGATACCTTCATGCAGGATGAGCTGATAAGGGTGGAAATAAGCATAGACTACTCCAACAAGGCCATACACGGCTCGTACCTGGTGACAGATTTCTTGCCTGCGGGCCTGGCTTTTGTAAGCGGGTCTGCCAGATTCCGTTCGCCACGTACCGGGGATGACCACTGGGTACATGTAACTACAGATGGCCAGCGGGTTATGTTCTTTGATTTTAACGGGCGGTTTGATGGTGTGCGGGTTTACTATTTCTATGCAAGGGTTATTAGCCCTGGTGACTTTATTGCAGAAGGGGCGCTGGTTCAGAACCTTGGGGCTAGGGCGTATCTTACTGTTGGTGGAGATAGCCGGATTGTGGTTGGAGATTAGAACCCGTTTCTGCAACTGCTTGCATCACTTAATCATGTTAGTCTAATTCTCCAGGCATGTGGGTAGGCCCCCCGCAAGGGAGGGCGGTTAGCTCTTCAACCCAAGCTACGGCTGATGCCAGGAAGCCTCGGGGCGGGGAAAATGCCATTTTTTTGCGGGTTACCACCCGCAAAAATGGCGTTTTCCCAACCCCGAGTCTCCCTGGCGCCTTCGCAACAGGGTTGAAGAGCTAACCGCCCTCCCTTGCGTACCTTACGGCTTGCTGGAGGAAGGGCAAGAGATTTAGTTTGTTGGGTATGTTGTGCTATGCGGATGGATAGTGGTTAGCAGATGGTTCGTGCTTAGCCGCACTTGCTGGACGCTGGCGCTTAGCTGTTGTGCTGATGGAGGTTTGTCTAGGATAAAGGTTTGTCTAAAATGAGGCGACACTAGGCGCGTCCTTGTGTATTTGCTTGGGAAATTAGATTCAATGTAGAGGCTACAAAAAAAGTTGCCATTTTACAGAATATGCTATAAAATCAAGTGAGAAAGGTCAGTAGCAGGAAATATTCCACTGCTGCCATAAATAGAAGAACTGCGGAACCATGAAGGGCAGCAACCCTACATGGCGCTCGAAGGGATCAAAGCCATCGCCTCCGAACACAGGTATACACCTGCCACCGCAGCCAAAGCAGTATATAACATTTACCCCCACCACTTCAAGAGGACATCACTTCATCAGTAGGCGTCACTGTCGTGTAAAATCGCTGCCAGTGAGTGTCAGCTGTCAATGTGAAGTCACCACTGTCAATGGGTATCACTATCGCGTGAAATCACTGTCAGTGGGCGTCACTATCAGTGCGAAATCACTGTCAGATGACGGCACTACAAGGTGTCCCTTATGAGGCGTGGATGGTATTTATGTATTGTTTTGCGCGGCAGGCCGATTGTATTATTTGCGTGCTAATAAATTTGAATTGTTGAATTTACAAGCGCGGAGGCATGACGATGAAGTAAATCGTCTCCCTCCGTGCTTTTTCTTGTTGCTGGCCTTTACTATCACGTATGAGGAGCTGAAACACTATGGTAAATGTGGAGCACAAGCACAAAATTGATGACCTAGGCAGGGTATTGCTGCCAAAAGAGCTAAGAAGCACCGTAGGCTGGGAGATAGGCGACACCCTATCCCTCTGCCGTGTAAGCGGCACTATTGTCTTAAGCTTGGAGGAAAGAGATGGCGCGAGCGCAGAGGCGGAGGCAGGTGAAATAGCCGAGGGAGAATCCATATCATGAGATGATAGAAAAGGTTATGCATAAGATGGTAAAGTCGACAGGAGTAGCGGCTTGTCTTAATAATTTTCGCAAGACATAAGCCGTCTTGGGAGTGTCTGCCTTGTATCCATGGGCCAAGCCCCCGGTTTTGATGATACTGATAAAAGTTTTTCCTAGCTTTTGATGATACCGACAAACCTTTTGGGGCGAGTAATTCGGCAGTTTATGCATGAATCCTAACAGTCTACACACAAACCAATACACAAGCAAGTCACAGGCCCCAAGTCCACAATAAGCCCAGGGCCCCTAAAGCCCCTAACAAACTAAATCTTTTACCAACCTCCCTCAAAGGGAGAGCACAGCAAGGGCAGGGCGGTAAGCCCTACAACCCTGTTGCGGAGGCGTCAAGCAGACTCAGGCGCAAAGGAAAACGCCGTTTATGCGTGTGACAACACGCAAGAAACGGCATTTTCCCAAGCCTGAGGCTGCTTGACACAAGCCGGAGCGTGGGTTGTAGGGCTTACCGCCCTGCCCTTGCGGATCTTCACCAAGTGGATGAGATTGACATGACAAACTCTTGACATCCAACAACTTTCCCATGATAATACCAAAGGAATTGCAAATATGTGAAACACTAACAATTCCGCAGTGCCCTCTCTAGAAAGGAGAACGCAATATGTCCAAACAATATAATGAGAGCTTGGTGGTTGCCGACTAATTAAATAGTGGCATAGACCAAGGCACGGGGAGCCTTTATTCTGCCCCGCAGCTTTGCTATGCCGCAAACCAGTAACCTTTCGTTTATACTGCTGATTGCGGGTGTTATACCCCACATGGAGATACGACAGAGGCGTGTCTTTTTTTGTGCAAAGAATCTTGCAATCTTTATGCCGGTTTTATAGATAATCAAGTTGAACATCAGCTCAAGCTTCCCCGAAAAACCGCAAAAAGCGTGCGGATTTTTCGTCTCGCTTTCGCTGTGTTCAACTAGGATTACTATATAACCGGTGTTACGCCACGGCGGTAGCTTCTACGGAGGCTGCTTTGCCGTGGTTTTTTATTCCAGCGAATGTATCATTTAAGGAGATGAAAATGATTAATCTGAAACATTATGGCTACACAGAACCAACTAATACACCAGACAGTATCACATCTGGACACACAAGCACTTCCCAGGCCTCGGGCCAAATCCCAGGCAGAATAACAGAACACCAACGTGAGCTATACACAGTAATCACCCAGTACGGCGAAGTAACTGCCAGCCTCAAGGGCACATACTACCACAGCACCGCCACCAGGGAGGACTTTCCATGTGTTGGCGACTTTGTGCTGCTGCAATACAACCAAAGCGGGGAATCACGCATTACGGAGCTACTTCCCAGGAAATCAAAATTTTCTAGGGCAGACTTTTCCGGCCACGCGGCAGGATATGCGAAAACCATCAAGGAGCAAGTGGTAGCCGCCAATTTTGATTATGTGTTTATTTTGACGTCGCTAAATGCGGATTTCAATGCCAACCGGGTCTTGCGCTATATGACACAGGCGCAGCAGGGCGGCGGCCAGCCTGTGATTATCCTCACCAAGGCCGACTTGGCGGGAGATTATTCCTGGCAGCTTGCAGAAATGTATACGGCTGTGCAAGACACACCGGTGCACGCAATATCCAGCCACACCGGCCATGGGATGGAGGAGCTTGCCCAGTATCTGCAGCCTGGCAAGACCATTGTCTTCCTGGGCATGTCTGGGGTAGGAAAGTCCTCCCTTTTGAATGCCCTGATGGACGAAACTGTAATGACCGTAAGCGCCATACGGGAAGACGATGCCAGAGGCCGCCATACCACCACCCACCGGCAACTGTTTATGCTGCCCTCCGGTGCAATGGTAATTGACACCCCTGGCATGAGAGAGCTGGGTCTTTTTAATGCAGAAGAAGGGATAAGCGCAAGCTTTGCTGATGTGGAAGAACTGTTTACCCAATGCCGCTTCAGCGATTGCGCCCATAAAACCGAGCCGGGCTGTGCTGTCCGGGAGGCCATCATGGATGGAAGCTTGCCCCAAGAAAGATGGGGGCAATACCAGGCCCAGATGCGGGAAAACCGCTTTGTAGACGACAAGGCTGCCTTTATGCGTGAAAGACATGCAGCCAGTAAGGCTATCGCTGCGTTCACAAAATCGGCAGCCAAGGCCTCAAGAACCAAGAAAAAGAAATGAGTATAGGGCGGCCCCACGCCATGCAGAGCGCAGGGCCAGCCCATCCAAAAGGAGACCAGAAATGAATGTCAATAAAAAAACAATCGAACCGTGAAAGAAATCGCCAAAAAATGAACACCACATTAGGCAATATAGACCGTACCCACAGCCAGCCAGACTATACAAACCGTCCATGCAATGAAAGTTTCACCTGCAAGAACTGCAACCACTTCGTGCTGCCGGAGGGGGCTGCTACCAGCCACCGTAATCATTGCCCTAAGTGTTTGACCAGTATCCATGTGGACGTAATCCCTGGCGATAGGGCTTCCCTTTGCGGCAGCTTGATGGAGCCGATAAGTGTATGGGTACGCAAGAATGGGGAATGGGCTATAATACACCGGTGTCGGGGATGCGGCGAGATATCATCTAACCGCATTGCTGCTGATGATAACCCTACGCTGCTTATGTCTATTGCGGTTAAGCCGCTTGCATTGCCGCCGTTTCCGCTGGGGTTGTTGGATAATCAATAATGCGAAACACTGAAAGTGCTATATCCTTTTGCAGTTCCTGTCAATTGTGTTAAACTTTTCGCATAAATGCGATATTAAGAAAGGAGACAAGCATGACTGAAGAAGAAAAATTAAAACAATCCCCCGGCTGTGGAGGCCTAATAATGGTAGGACTTATCGGTATAGTGATTTTATCCCTAGTGGGGATTATTTTCCCTGGGGATTTGCTACCATACCCCAATGAAATCTTGATAGGTATCCTAGTTGTTGCAGCCATTGCCTTGGTAATCACCTTCCACATGTGGAGAACCAGAGTAAGGGACAGGCAAAAAGAAGAGGATGACAAAGCCGAAAACATCCTAAGGCAGCGCATTGAAACCTTGGGTGACCAGGATGACGAGGCCCGCAAGCTGGCAGAAAAATATAAAGACAAAGAAAGCGAGTAGGTGCATGGACAAACAAACTTGGCTAGGCATTAAGCAGCATCAGATAGAGTTATATATGCAGCGTGCGGCTTTTCATAGAAGAAAGCGGGGCTTGATGGCACTGGCATATGTCCTTGGTGGGATATGCGCGGTCATTATGCCCTGGGTTATGTTTTCCTATGGACAGTTTTTGGTTGGGCTTGGGATGTTTATCTTGATACCTGTGTCGATACTTATCTGGAAGCTTAGTACCCACGAAAACAGGTCCGCTCAGTTGCTGACCCAGTTGGCAGAGGCAATCTATAAGGAAATCAGGAGAGACAGATCCCTGGCTTCTTTGCAAAACTCTGTGACGGTAATCGAGACCCGGTTCCTTTCCAATGATGATGAGCTATTTGTAAAGAAGGCAATCTGGCGGCATTTCATGGACTGGAAGCGGCGTAAGCGGGACGAAGAAATCCGGTACGAGCGGGCCATGGCGGAGTACAACCGCCGGGCCTTTGGGGTAAAACCTATGAAAAATTTTGTCTTTATAGACGCTGTAACTGTAGGGCCTGTATGGAATACAGACATACCTCACAGGCAGGGTTACAAGGACAGTAATACCATCGGTGATGAGTGGGCCATAATAAAGGCCCTGCGCCGCCTAATATGGGCCAGCTATACCGAGACTCACGGCATTCTAGACGCCACATCGTCCCTTGCCCAAAACAATCCCGTTGTTTTTGAGCGGTATCTCCGTAAGAAAAAAATAAGCAAGAAGATGAAGCGCTTTAAATGGCGGGCTGGGGTTCATTATCTTTCTGCTGCCGCAAAGATGAGACTGGTGACCTTTGTGGAGGAAACCTTGGCACTGGAACCAAAGGAACTTAACGAGGCCACCGTAACCCTATTGCATGAGAAAAACGAGCAAATCCAAAAGTATACCGATGAGTTTTGGAATGTGCACAGGCGCAGCCTTAAGTTTTATTGGTTTGAGGCTTTGTGGCTTTTGTTGCTGATTCCCTTCCTTGCCGGCGCAGGCAATCTTATCGCGAGAGGGGCCATAACAGAGGCAGTAATACTCTTTACAACCGGTGCTGCCTTGGTGGCCTTTGGTGAGATGGCCTTGGTTGTACGGCAGAAGATCAAGTTAAACGGGAAGAAGCTGATTCCTCCGTTGATAGCGTCCCTAATTGGCTCCCGCCATGCAATGTGTGCCGATACCAAGTGCGAGGTGGGTATCGACAACTATCGGCGTCGATTCAAAAATCTGGAGAAGCATTTTATTATGACAACCCCAGAGATAGACAGCGTTAAGTATGTAAAAGATAACCTGCGGGACGAGGAGCGTACTTCCAAGATACATGAGGCCGAGGACATTTGCCAAGAGGCCCAAGGCCGGATGGACAGGTACTATAAAATGTTCCACCTGTATAGGCGCAAGTGCCTGCAATATGGGTGCTTGGAGCTGTTTCTTGCAATAATGCTTGTGCCTGTGTGGGGCGTGGGGCTGGTAGGTATGGCTCATCTTGGCTACATTGGCATTGACTTATTTTTGCCTGTAATGTTTACCCTTAGTATCCTTGTGTTTGAGATAATCGCCATATACAGGCATATCCGGGTTTGGCGGTTTAAGGAGATGTATTTCAAGATATACCAGGGCTTATCGGTGCTGATTGTAGATGGTGACCTGCGGCTTGACCCAGATAAGCTTAATAATATGTTCAAGGATATCGAGTATTCGGCTCTGGAGGCTATATGCAACGACCCTGCAATGCATCTGATGGCAGATACCCTTTCCCGGGTAAGCGGCTTGGAAAAGCCCCAAAATGTAAAGCTGCATGAGCTTGACCGGCGAATCGAAAGCATACGCGCCGCACGGCTAGCCGAGGTAGAGAGAAACGGTGGTATTGGCTGGAGATTGTAAAGTAGTTTCTAGGCATGGGATTCTAGCATGATTTGACAGCACAGCCGCCAAACTATAAAATGTTTCCAGCAATTAATTGACATCCAATAAAAGGAGGAACATACATGAAATCTGTAAACGTGTGCCTTAACACAGTAGAAAAGGTGAAAGGCTTTGTAAATGCCATCTCCCTACTTGATGGTGATTTTGACCTGGTGTCTGACCGCTATGTAGTAGATGCAAAGTCCATCATGGGTATCTTCAGCCTAGACCTAGGCAAAACCTTGCGGCTGGATATCCACAATGATGCAGTAGCTGAAGCTGTTATTCCTAAGCTTGAGCCTTATATTGTGTAATTATGCTTTAAGTTAAGCTATTGTTTTTAAATCAAATGCAAACAACCCCCGCAGCTGATATGCCCCGCGGGGGTTGTTTGCATTAACAAGCATAAAGACTGGAGTGTACATATAGAGAATGAAAGATACCAAGTGGGGACAGCGATTGGAAAAATTGACAGCAAAATATCCTTCTATAAATAGACAAAAACACCTTGATGATTTATGTATTTGTAAAAATTATCTGCTTGGGAATACAGATGCATTCATGAAACTCTTTGAGGACTCTCGCGGCAAAGCTCATAGATATGTCCATAAAAATACATGGAATAGGCTTTTAAACCTACAAGACAAAGAGGATGTCATATCGGAGACGGAAAGCACTGCAATTCTGAAGTTGCATATGTTTCACGGTTGGAGTCGTTATTCTACGTGGATGATAGGTATTGCAAGAAACAGAATTCTTTCATTAGTAAAAAAGAAAGCAATTATGGCTGAAACAAAAATATGCATTGAGAACACCTGTAATTCAGAAATTGCCAATGACCTTATAGCGGAATGGGAGGGTAATCAATATGTCAGTGAACTTTTGGGATATCTTTCTGGTGAAGAGCAGTCAATTGTTGCAGATGTAGTCTTTCACCAAAAATCTTTTGAACTTATTGCGATTGAAAGAACGTGCTCAGAAAATATCATTATCAAAAAATATGAAAAAGCGATTCAAAAGTTGAAAGAAATTGTTGTTACAAACTTATAGTCAATCCCCATTCTTATTTTATCTTTGCATCGAAATTTAACGTTCATAGATTGTCTAGCAATCGTACAATGTCTTTTCCTTCTCTATGACCTTCATCATATAATGCTAACAGTTGCGCCGTATTTGTTGTGGATCTTCCAAGAGCAAGAGGAATTTGGGGGCGAATAATAATAGCTTTTTTCTCCCGTTCTAATTGCTCGCATATTTCTAGTTGCCTGTTGTAAACCTCATGTCTATTCATAATAGCTTCAATAAGATTGGGGTATTTTTTGTAGAACAATTTAAGGGTGCGCTTATGTCGGAAGGCTTCTTTTTTGTACCCTTGGTTGCGTGTAAGAACGACAACATGGAATTTATTGCCGTCCTCAATTGATTTTTCTATGGGTATTGGGGAGCTTACGCCCCCGTCCAAAAGTTCAAGATTATTGTGTCTAATAATTCGTGAAAGAAGTGGAATAGAGCATGATGCCACCGTGATATCAAATCCTTCCGCTATATCCTTCTTCTCAAACCAAACTGTGTTTCCAGTAACGCAGTCAATAGCACCTGTCAAAAATCGAATATCTGTATTATCAAAGATTTCTCTATCCCAAAAAACATGCTTGTTGGGAACCGTCTTAAAGATAAAATCATACCCGAAAAGGGATCTATGCCTAAGCATGTTGCGGAAGCTGATATATCTTTTATCATTTACATATTTTTCAACAATCACCCTATTGCGCCCACGTTGCCCGGCAATATAGGTCAGTGCATTTGCGGCCCCAGCAGATACGCCCACGATATAGGGAAACATAATTCCCTCATCCATAAAAGACTCAAAGACTCCTGCACTGTAAAACCCTCGTGTACCACCACCCTCTAAGACCAATGCCGTGCCTTGTGGAAGCATTTTACTGTGATTTATTCCTTTTATAATTGGTTGAGTAAAATTGTTTGAATCCATCTGTGGTATTCCTCCAAGATCTGAACAGATTATTTATTATGCTACTATGTAAGCAGCTGTAACCGTCTGCATGTTAATAGTCACAAGGCTTTGTACCTTTACATATTACTGTGGTCTTCAAGTTTATCCAAGCCATTATAATCATAAATGCGTGGTTAATGAAAAGAAATGAAAATTTATTAGATATTTATTAGATGAGGCCCTTTTGAGATAATTTTGAGGGAAAACAAAAAACCCTGCAAACATGATGTTTACAGGATTTCTGGAAGCTGAGCTGGAAGGATTTGAACCTTCGAATGCAGGAGTCAAAGTCTGATTTCCTATGTTGCAATTGACCTTACTTGAAAGTCGTTAGTGCCGGATAACCCTAGATATTTAGCGGGTTTCAGGGGTGTGCAACACTTTCCTTGTCCGAAACCCTTATGGCATCCATATCGAATTCCCAAGTGAAAATCGTGGACATTTCGTGGACATTTTAATCAGATTCATAATTCATTTACATATACATAATGGGTTCATTGTATAAAACAAACGCATTTCATATATTTTTTAGTTCACATGATATTGAATCAATAAATTGTTCAATCTCGAGGTTGTCTTCAAAATTTACTATTTTGACAAAAAGTTGTTGAATTTTGACAAACATTGTTTCTTTATGTTTGACTATATCCTCCGTTGAAATATTCTCAAGAATTATCCAAAGGAAATAAAAATTTTGATCAGATTTAGACCCAGCGCCTAGAAGATCAAATAATTGTTTACCATCGCTTCCTGCAATCATGCAAATTTTCGCAACAAAATTATTCACTTCATCAATAGATTTTTCAAAGTTTCCAATATCCTTATGATCTAACTCTTCCAACATTTTTGTGATACGGTCCTTCGATGAAATACGTGCGCTTACGCGATTACCACGCAAATAAATAGTTAATAAATTTGAATACTTTACCTTTTTTTGAGTCTTTTGGTAATGTAGATATGCCAAAGCCATAATTAACCCTTCATTGCTCATACGGGGATTATTAACTTTGAATGTTTTTCCTTCGTGATTTGATGCAATATCTTTGATTTTTTGCGTTATAGCTTTAGCTACATATGCGTTCCACATTTCAAATGTATTTGGCCTAATGGGAAATGGCTTTGTATTTAAACGCATGAATAAGTCAATACTGTTGAAATTAGGATTTTGTGTCGCATCAATTTCAACAACATCAATAGAGAAATCCATAATATTATCATAATATTGCTGGTACTTCTCTTCAACAAAATCAACGGTTTTTCCATTTAATTCTTGTAAAATTTTAAGTCCGCTTAGCTTAAACTTATGCTTTTCAGAGGTATTCTCGCTTCCATCTTCACTAATGTATGTTTTTCCTAAAAACCCAAGCAAAGTTAACAACCGTTGTTGACCGTCTATAACTTCCTTGACTTTATCCTCACGTTTATAAATATAGATTGGAGGTATTTTAATTCCTAGCATTATGCTTTCAAGTAGATAGGATGATTTTTTAATGTTATTTACCTCAGACCTTTGATATGTCGGCCTAACTAGGAATTTTGAATTACTCATATCCATTAATATATCATCAATAGTAACAGAAACGGGATCTGGTTTAATTAATTTCAAACTTTTATATTGCTCTATCTTAATGCTTTTATATTTTTCTTTTACTTGAGCAAATTTATCAGCATCTTTCATGTATGAAGTAAAATCAATGTCGAACTTTTTTGAAAAATAATTGCTTATAAAGCGATAGCGGTCTATGGTAGCATTCCTGTAATGACTACCCGTCAATTCAAATAGGGCTTCTGTTTTATGAGAAGGGTTTAATATGTTTTTCCAAAACACTGGATTATCATCTGCTTGTAGAATGTCATTGGAAATTTGAGTAATATCATCCTCAGTTATAACAATATCTTGGCCAACCACTTTAAAGATACTCCAACATAAGCTCTCATAAAACAGAGCATTGTTGTATGACTGATTTATACACAGATTAATTTTGAACTTCATAAGCATTTCTACCACACTTACGAATTGAGTAATTACTGAGCTAGGATCTCGTTGTGAAATTTCAACTATATAGAAACTTTTAACAATATCAGAACGCTGAGAAGACTTTGCGTAGTCATATATAGGAATCTCTGTTAAAGCTAGAAGAGTACGGATCCGATCCAATAATATATTTATTTTGTCACGCTCTTGAATACCCTGCTTACTCTTTGACAAAAAAAGTTCTTCTAGAGTATCAAGGGTAACGTGTGCTTTCTCGAGATATTCTTTAAACGCCTTGGTTATGGAGTCATCAATATACTCAGCTCGTGTATTTTCTTCTCTTGTTAAAGGAGTTATGCCAGAGTTGTATCGCTTAAAAATCTCCTTCTTAATCTTATCTTCCTTTTCTGAAGTCAGAGTAGGTTCATTACTAACGCTACATTGTAAAATTCGTAGCCGCGTATTATTAAAACTATCTAGTGTTTCGCCTTCAAAGTCAACGAATCTATTACCAGAAAATGTGTGAAGCCGATGAAGCCCTTTTTCTTGTAATATTAACTCATTTTCCAAAAATTTGAGTAGGGTTTCATATCTTTGGCGCCCATCAATTACCTCATTTTTGACATTTTCTTTTGATGCCCCCTTAAATAATACCAAAGGAGGAATTTCTGTACCCAATAAAATACTTTCAATAAAATAGGATGCCTTTTCCGCGTCCCACACATAATTTCTTTGAAAATAGGGTTTATAGTTTATTTTTTCTGCATATCGTTTATTCATAAAAATTGATTGTATTGACTTTAGTGAATTTTCGATTTTCAGGTTGTTTTTGAATATATCCATTATATCACTGTAATCCAAATTCCAACTTGATGGATCTTTTGTAGCCGACATAGTTATCCCCCTATATGCGTTCTTAATTTACGCTCTTTTGCTTGGAAACCGATTTCATTTCTAGAAACTACAGAACCTTGAAAGAAAAACTCGTTGTTGTAATTCAAACGTTGCTTTACTAAACCATCTAATGAAAATCGAAAGATGTATTGCCAACTATCATTTTGCATTGCGTTCTTAATCTGATGAATGGCTGGAAGCCACTCATAAAGGTATCTACATTCATCATAGACTGTTAGATCCGTAAACATATCTGTCTCTTTTGAGCAATACTGATAAGACTCACAACAATCAATATTACTATGATGTGGGTAGGTCAATTGATTTATAACAATATCATAAAACAAAGCTATTGTAGGGCGATCAAGAAAACGATAAAGATTTTGATCTGAGTTGAAGAAGTTTTTCAGTTCAGTAATTTCTGGAGTGGTATTGATACCACCATATTTAAGCCGAGTGAAATATTTGACGCCTTTGATGAGCTGCTCCCAGCTCCCATCAATTCCAAGAATTTCATTACATAAAACTTTTGATTTCATAGAGAGTACAGATGTGGTTTGAGTTTTTATTAACAAATCTACTGTCAGAAGCCATTTGCAAACAGAATTGTTATTAACGTTATTAATCTCTTCAATAGTTGTTTGGGAAATGGTCCCAATCATCTGAGAGTGAGTAAAAAGATTTGAGTAAGGTGCAATTCCCCCAAAACGCTGTAATGGTATTATAATTGATGGAATATCAGAAAGCACGTTTGAGATAAAAGATCCATAATATTTTTCGAATGCTCCAATGACCTCGTTATAGAGCTCTTCAAATCCTTTTATGCTCAATTCATTGGTTGACTCATACACTTCTACATTAGGTTCTTGCTTGAAAATGAAATATAGTGTAATCATGGTTGCATAATCTGTCATTATTTCATTTTTTGTTATATCCGGTTTTGCAAAATTTGTTATTACTATTCCAGGTGAGTTGAGACGGCTGTATTGAAAAAGCGTTGCAACGCAACGCAGAGCATGTTGCTTTGAGGGTATAGCGCCACATGCATCAATATACACCATGTCAAATTTTTTTGGAGATTGTTTGAAGAACTGTTCAACAGGCATCTTAAGAATTTTGGGCTGAGGAAATTCAGGCACATTATAGACATTGATTGCCTCAAGATATGTTGCCTCGTCATTTTCGAATGCCCAAATGTTTTGCGGAAGCACTCCAAGAGCAGTAAGTTCGTCAAAGTCATTTTGCGGCTGAGGGCCAGATAGATAACATACACCTAAATCGGAGGGTCTCCTATAGCTGATCAATGAATCATGTAAAGACTCCCAAGCGGATATGTATTGAGATTGGATTTTCATCACTTGCTTTCGAACAGGCTCATCTTCATCCATAAGAAGAAAATAATCAATAATACTTCTTACGTAATCTCTTGAAACGCAACAAGCATGTGATCTCTCAAGAGTCAAATTGCTCACAGCACGGGATAGAATTGTGTGCCTTATTTGATTCTTAGCATCTTGTTTGTAGTTATATATCTCCATATAGCGTACTCCTTAGCAAATCAGCAACCCAGTATCTAATACTACCCCATTTCTTGTTTTCTTGTCAAATTATGGCGGACTATATCTCCATAAAGTGTGGCTCATTATGCAATTATTTGCCAGATGCGCCTTTATCTAAAAGTTCATTAGCTTAAAGATTTTTTCCTATATAATATGCATAACGGTTATCACCAATTTTCTCAATCAAGCCATCAGCCACAAACTCTTGCAATATCGCACGAACACGCCCTTGAGTCAATCCCATATAATTGGCAACTTGCGACGACGTGGCCTTATCAGCACTTGATATAAATGTAAGGATTTGTTTTTTTCTATCGCTCATTTCAAGCGACTGACAATCGCTTGAAACAGTCGCTTGGCAGTCGCTTGAAAGGGTAATATCACTGTTTTGCAATTCAATTCCACGCTCTGTATATTTTACAATATCCAACTCTGCCAGATGTGCAAACCGCGCAGGATCAATATCGTCAAGCCCTTTGCCTAGAAATAACGCACTTAAAAGAAGGTAATCATCTGTCGTCATTGCCTCTAGCCGCTCATCACCGATTTTTTTAATCAATGTTAGCATTCGCTTATCAAGAACTTGCCCATTCATTGTAAGCTTAACGAAATACGCATCTGATCCCTCGAAGTTAGGCAATGGCTTTGCTTCCTTAACCGCCAATTCATATATAAGGTTCATACCTTGCCCGGAACGTTCCACTAAGCCACAACGCTGAAAAATACTTGCTATCCGATTATTGCGGGGCGAGTGCTTATTAATGATGTTTTCAACAGTTATGCCCGGTGGAAAGCCGCCGGGGCTTTCTACAACAAGCCTATTACGGTACTGGCGGATAAATATGCTTCCGCCCAGTTGGTAATCCCGATGACTAACGGCATTAAGCAAAGCTTCGCGCACAACGCGCTCGTTAAATGTAGGCACCGGAAAAACGAAAAATCCATCTTGATAATGTTGCTTATCGTTGCGAAGGTTCACAAGCTCCCAAATACGCTCATAACAGTTGAAAAATCCTTCGCGAAAATCCTCGCGCTGTGCGGCGGGGCCGGCGGCTTCAGACGAACGATACTCAAACACAATCTCTGCTTGTGATAGATGCTTGAGTATAGCACCACGTTTGCCGAATAAAATCAGTGCGGCATACGTCACGCCATCATCTGTTATCGCGTCGGAATCCAGAAGCAACTGCTCAGCGGACAAACTTGCTATGCGCTTATTCCCGCTATACTCACCCCATGTTTTACGGAATGTTTCTATTGCGCGGTTGTCTAAGTCGGCAAGCGTCAAGCCCGGACAAATATCACCCGAAAAGTCATGACCGGACTCGGCATAAATCTCACGAAGAACCTCTTGAGGCATTGGCACAAGGCTATCGCCATCACGCCACCAAGCAATGCCATCAACCTGAATCGGTAGCCCCAATGGATGCCCTGCAATTTCAAAAACAAGAACTCGCTTGTTTTCATGCTCATATAGCTGAAAATCCACGCGAACGTGCAGTTTATCCATCAATCCCTTGCGAGTACGCTCCGGTTGCTCAAATGCATTGCTTCCCACAACTTGGCGCGGACGCTTATCGCTGATGCCAAGTACAAGTTTGCCGCCACCGCAATTGGACAATGCACAGCAATATTTTACGGCCTCCTCGAAGTCGTAGCGGTTTTTAGCTTCCTTAAACTCGTAATGGTTGCCCTCTGGGGCATTAAGCAAGTCATTTATATCTCTGTCATAATGCAAGCACATGAGTTCTCCGCCCTCCAAAAAATAAATATATTACAGCGTTTTCTTGTACTTCTTCCAACGGTTAAAAATATTTTCATTTGCATGGAACAGCTCATCGTTACCCAAGAGCGGGTTTGAAACATATTTTCCACTACATATATACTTGCGCTGCATATCCTCGTAGCGGTAGATAACACCTTCCGGCGCACCTATTGCACCGTGGTAGCCATCACCCAATAGTTGTAACGCCATTTCCGGTGGTATGGCTTCACCCATATGCACTAACCCTGCAACCACAAAGTTGTGGGTGGTAGCACGTTCTCTAAATGCTGTGTATGGAAGTCGCTCGGCATCTTTAATTATGTCAAAAGCTACAAATGGTTCGTGAGGAACTTTATAACTTAACGTGTGGGTTTTTACCATCCATTCACCACATATGCGCTCACCTTCCTCCAGTACGCTCATAAAGCGAGTTAAGTTTTCTTCTACAAAATCCGCGAAAGCGTTTATCCACGGTAACGGGTTTGCACGAC
>Ga0123355_10000812_pt1 | contig 42797 bp, 28 predicted proteins | sample TergutEmb28metaG_3_FD_89872 | JGI IMG/M metagenome (GOLD analysis project Ga0123355, IMG submission 89872) | Embiratermes neotenicus P1 segment gut microbial communities from Petit-Saut dam, French Guiana - Emb289 P1 | ecosystem: Host-associated > Arthropoda: Insects > Digestive system > Gut ...
AAAGCAGCCTTAAACTGAACTGCGTATGCAGTGCACGCAGCGCATTTCTTATGCAGTGAAGTTCACTGGCCACCATCAGCTGAAATCGCGTCATACGAAACTACACTCAAGGCTGAAGGGGCCGACAGTTACAGTGCGTGGACCCGCAAGAAGACCTCACTTTTCTCTGGCCATTATCTCCGTAACGGTTACACTTTGGACATGGGTGTTTTGGGTTATATCGGTATACTTTAACATAAGGAACAACCTCCCGAAGTCTGGCACATTCCTCCTGGGACACCCGGTGTGTGTGTGTCTGTGTGTGTGTGTGTGTGTGTGTTGTTTACAAATGATGGAGTAACAAACCATACAAATTCCTAAACATGGGCCTTGGAGAATCAAAAGGGAACAAATAAGACTGGTTGATACAACATATATTATGCTGACATATGGTGTTGCATTATTGGACCATTCCTGTTTAAACACTATTTAACTCTAGAGATGTACATTAACTCCTTGTGAAGACAACTTGCCAGAACTACTGGAAGCTGTAGCACTAGAGGTCAGACAGTATATGTTCGTTCAGGATGATGGTGCTCCAGCGGACTTTGCTGACTGTGTAAAATGATTTTGCAGGTTATTAAACTGGCCATTGGGATTGGCCAAAGTGTAATGTTTTGCATATTGTTAGAAAGCATGTGTATTTCACATGACATTTCTTGAAATATATACAGGGTAATTAATTATAAACTCACTTAACAATTTGAAAAATTTTCAGCACTACTTTTGTGCATATCATTCATCACCATTCATCGTATTCTTTGTAGCCTGTTGGGTTAGTTCTTGGGATTGAGAAGTTTTCTATATTTCACTGTAAATTAGGTTGATAATTCAGTATTGCTTATTTGTGACAGTTAATTACTGTTCAGAATATCTCTGTATTCTGGCAGATTATTTTGCCAGTTTCAGACAGAACATTTAGTAAGCATTCTTGTATACTCATATTTAAAACTTCACCCTATTTAAAAAATAACGCATTAACAAGTTTATATATTTTATCAACCACAAGAGTTGTGGTGCAGTGTCAATGTTACCTGAGCCTTTTGAATTTCATGTTGAGCAGTATGTTTATGTGCATGGCCGTATGTGTGCATTCTTGTGCTCACTGTATTTACTTTTCCAGAGTGATAAGTCCTGGAGGACCCTTTACTCAGAAGCTGCATATAATCTACTTAGTCAATGATGTTTTGCATCACTGGTGAGTTCAGAAACTGTCATGAGTTTTGAAATCCCTTTTAAACACTTGTCTTGTCATTTTTAAACCTTTGGAGCCAGAATTAAATGCAGGCAGTGACATTTTCCTTCCATATTGTTGTAAGTTCTTTTTAGAATCATTCTCTCATCTGATGCTGTGTAGTCTGTACCTAAGGAATATTATAAAATTAACCTTTGGCCCAGTCATAACATTTTAATTGTGATGTGTACCAAAGAAATACTTAACTGTTGTGGATAAGTACTGTACCTTTGATTTCTATAAAATGTACAGTGCCAGGAAGAATGCAGAGGACTTGAAGAAGGCTCTAGAAGAAGTTGTGGTTCCTATGTTCTGCAATACGTCTATTGGCATTACAGAGGAACAGCAAACGAAACTGAACAAGGTATTGTCTGGCTTGCACTCTGTCTTAGGGATTCAGAATGATTGTGACTGTCTGAAATTTGGTTATTGTGAGTAGAGGATACGTGTGATGTTTGTATGGCTGTCTTAAAATAAGATATTCAAGTGGCTGCCTGCATGACTTTCCTTGTACTTACAGTTGCTGAATCTTTGGGAATCAAAAAACAACTATTTTGATGCATCAGTTGTAGAGAAACTGAAAAATCCAGCACGGTCATGGTCAGAATATCAGGCTGCACTCATTACACAGCATGCTGCTGTGATCACACCTATTACCACAGCTACCAAGCAGACTTATGAGGGATACCAGTCACAACATCAAGCATTTGTCCAGCATGCAATGCAGCAGATTCAAACACTGGAGCAGCAGAAACAGCAGTTAGAACAGCAACAACAACAAGCAGTTGCTGTTGTTGCTGTGAATCCTACTCCTCCAGGTAACAACAAACAGCCATAAGAACTGAAGTAACTTAACGGTGTCTTTCTAGCACTTTGTTTACTGAAAAATGTAGGTGTTTCACTTTTGCTTGCAAAAATTGAGAGTCTTTCTAGTGTTACATTGTTTGTAGTGTTTTACAGTTCTCACAAAACTGGTGTAAGGAATAGGACAAGCATAATAGTCCTCATTTTATGAAGATTCTGATACGTGACATTTGAGAGCTTGGCTGTGTAGGTTGGCCATGTGTGATGTGGATGCAAAATGGGCCCTTCTGTTTTTTTGTTTCCTTCTTCCAGTTTTCGTACTTCTACCATGTGACACCCAGTGCTACCTATGGCGTACGTTTGATCACTTTTTTCATCTTTCATACTAGTCACTTTACGTTTGGTCGTGTACCACAAGAGCCTTACATTCATTGGTATGTCATCTTTTTCTTCTGGAATTATTTTTGTTGTTGCTTCTCAGTATGAGGATGTACAGGAAGATGCATTTTGATGCCATGATTTCAGCTGAAATCACTCAGTCCCCCCCCCCAGTATGCTTTCTCTCGTCCCTTTTCTTCTTCCATCTCCCATGTTACATTCTAGAATTTTTTTCCTCCATTCCTGTCTTGATTTTTTTTCTTTGCAACTTTCACGATGGGTGTTTTTGCCCCACCTTCTCCTGGTTGCACAGTCTCTCATTAGCTCACTCATCAAGCTGTATCCTTCCCTCATGCTGCATGATGTCACATCTCAGAAAACAGTATCAGTATTCCTCATAATTTCATTCCTTTATCTCATTTTAGACTGTCAACGTGACATTCTTTTGTCAGTTTTGGTCTGTTTTACACACTAGTTCAAAAAAGGAAATGAAAATCATCAATTGGGAACAAGATCTTTTGTGCAGCACAGAATAGTATCAGCATTTAATAGAGGAGAGTTGGTTAGTGGTAGGATGTCGTATATAGTTCTGAGAGGTCACTGGTGCAATATCATTATTGTGAATTTCCAAGCACCAAGTGAGGAGAAAATTGATGATTCAAAAGAATGTTTTTATGAGGAATTAGAGCAGGTTTTCAATTATTTTTGTAAGTACCATATGAAAATTCTGTTAGGAGACTTTAATGCAAATGTGTGGAGAGAGAACATTTTTAAACCGACAGCTGAGAATGAGAGTCAGTGTCAGGATAGTAATGATAATGGTGTTAGAATAGTATACTTTGTCACATCAAAAAATCTAGTTAAGAGCACAATGTTCCAGCACTGAAACATTCATATATACACCTGGACCTCTCCTGGTTGAAAGACTTGCAACCAGATTGATCACATATTGATAGACAGGAGATGGCATTCGAGTATACTCGATGTTCAGTCTTTTAGAGGAGCTGACTGTGATACTGATCACCATATGGTGGTTACAAAAGATAGGGAAAGATTGGTAGTAAATAAACAAGTAGCACAGCAGCAGGAAGCTAAATGAGTTGGAGGTTAGGAAACAGTATCAGATTAAGGTCCAAACAGCTTTGCAGCTTTGGAGAGCTTAAGTGATAGCGAGGACATGAATAGGGCTTGGGAGAACATTAAAGAGAATATCATAACCTCAGTTAAAGAGAGTCTAGGTCTGTGTGAATTGAAGCTGCGTAAACCATGGTTTGATGACGAATGTTTACATTTTTTAGAACAAAGGAAAGAGGCTAAAATGCAGTGGTTACAGGATCCAAACTGAAGCAATGTAGATAATCGAAACAGTGTAAATCGTGAACCTAACAGACATTTCAGGAACAATAAGAAGAAATATCTGAAAGCCAAAATTAATGAACTTGTAACTAACAGTAAGATAAAAGAAATCAGAGACTTCTATAGGAAGGGTTACCAGCCTGGAACTAATATAGTATGGGATGAGAAGAGTAACTTGGTTACAGACTCCAACAGTGCTTTTGGCTAGATGGAGGAACCATTTCTCTCAGCTTTTGAGTGTTCATGGTGTTAATGATGTTAGGCATACAGAAATACATATAGCTGTACCACTATTGTCTGAGCCAAGTGCCTTTGAGGTTACAATGGCTATTGAAAAACTAAAAAGACACAAATCGGCAGGTAATGTCCAATTCCAAGCGGGATTGATTAAAGCAGGGGGTAGAACAATTCGCACTCACATCTATAAATATATTAATTCTATTTGGAATAAATGGAATTACCTGAGGAGTGGAAGGAGTTGATAATTGTACCTGTCTATAAGAAGGGTGGTAAAACAGATTGTAGTAATTATAAATGCATATCATTTTTGTTAACTACTTTACAAAATCTTATCCAACATCCTGCTGTCATGGTTAACTCCATATGCAGAAGAAATTATTGGAGACCATTATTGTGGATTTTGATGCAACAGGTCAGCTATTGATCATATATTCTACATTCATCAAATACTTGAGAAAAAAGTGGAAATACAGTGAAGTAGTACATCAGTCATTTATAGACTTCAAGAAATCTTTTGATTCAGTTAGGAGGGAGGTCTTATATTCTCATTGAGTTTGGTTTCCCCATGAAGCTGGTAAGGCTAATAAAAATGTGTCTGAATTAAACCAATTGCAGAATCTGGGTAGGCAAGCATTTGTCTGACATGGTTCCAATCAAGAATGGTTGGAAATAAGGAGATGCTTTATTGCTATTTCTTTTCAACTTTGCTTTAGAGTATGCCATTAGGAGGGTTCAGGTAAACCAGGATGGCTTGAAATTAAATGGTATGCATCATCTTCTAGTTTATGCTGATGATTTAATATATTGGGTGGAAGTATACATATGTACTATAAAGAAAAACACAGAAGCTTTTGTACTTGGTAGTAAGGAGACTGGACTAGAAGTATATGCTGATAAAACTAAGTACATGGCCATTTCTCGATATCAGAATGCAGGATGAAGTCACAGTATGAAGATTGATAATAGTTCCTTGGAAAGATGTGGAAGAGTTCAAATATTAGGGGAAAACCTTAATGTATCAAAATTCAGGTAGAAATTCAAAGCAGATTGAAGTTAAGGAATGCTTGCTATCATTTGGTGCAGAATCGTTTGTCTTCCAGTTTGCTATTCAAAAATTTAAAGCTAAGGATATACAGAACTATAATTTTGCCTGTTGTTTTGTATAGGTGTCACACTTGGTCGCTCACATTGAAGGAAGAACATAGGCTGAGGATGTTTTAGAATAAGGTACTAATGAGAATATTTACTGAGGTAACAGGAGAGTGGAGAAAACTGCATAATGATGAGCTTAATGATCTGTACTCCTAAACAAATATTATTCAGGTGATCAAATCGAGAAGAATGAGATGAGCAAGACATATTACAGGTACAGGGGAGAGGAGATGTATATACAGGGTTTTGGTGGGGAAACGTGAAGGAAAGAGACTACTTGCAACACCCAGGCATAGATGGGAGGATAAAATTATGATGAATCGTCAGGACATGGGGTGGGGGGCATGGACTGGATTGATCTGTCTCAGGACTGTGACAGGTGGTTGGCACTTGTAAGTGTGGAAATGAACCTTTGGTTCCATAAAATCCAGGGAATTTCTTGACTACCTGAGAACTGGTTAGCTTCTCAAGAAGGACTCTGCTCAATGTAGTATGCCAGAAGTTCACACACTAGTTCATGTTCTGTTGCAAAATTGTATGATGTGTATGTGGCTCTTACTACTCTTCTGCTACCAGTATCAGAGAAGGTTTTGAGCCTTCACCGGCAGTACAATTCACACTGTTTAGATTCTGCATAGAGATGATCCCCCTGGTTTTGAAAACTCAGTACCTCTTTTTACATTCTTCTCTCACTAGAATTTGAATTTGGTTTCCTCTGCACTGGGGAAGCAGTTGATAAGGCAGCTCAATGCACCTGTGTGTCCAGTACGTATGGCTGACCACAACAGGGTACACAACACATAGACTGACTTGTTGCATTCTCTTCTCTGTTATTGGGTTTTTTAGTGGAAAGCCTTTATGGAAAACACATTTTTAATCACTATGGAGACTGTTTACCATTGACAAAGTAAACATCATTAGAAAATGTCACTGACTGGGCTAAGGATAGGCAGTTCCCACTCCCCATCTTCCCATCACATTCCCACCAGGTTAGTTGTGGATATGACCTCGGAATAAGCCTTGAGCACTTTGACATTGTGTCCGGTTCATTGTTTATTATTGATTCATTCAACATTATCTGAACTTTGGTATTGAGAAGGTTTCATTGTATGATTGGAAAAGGTGTAGAGATGCCTTAAATTTGATCCTTTCTTCTGTTGAGTTTTTATTTTGTTTCTTAGAACCTCAGACTCTACCACCTGCCCACCTGCAGCCACAACAACCGCAGCAGCAACAACCACCACCAGCTTTGACGCTGCTGTCAGCCACACAGCAGCCACCTCCTCCACCTCCACCACATCAGAATGAAATAGGCCTTCCTCAGCATGGACCACCAACATGTCCACCACAACATGGTCCTCCACCAGGTCCTCCTCAGCATGGTCCTCCATCAGGACCACCCCAACATGGACCACCAGTACCTCCAAGTCATGGACCTCCAGAAATTAACTTCAGCCAGCCTCCACCAGGATACCTTCCAACTTTTCCACCGGGTAAAATCAGTCATTTGTTGTCGTCTGTTCAGCAGTACTGTTGTGATTGACTGTGTACTGTTTTTGCTTTGTATTCTTAAGACCTATGTTTGACTCCCACCCCAGCTGATACTGCCCAGGCAGGGTTTTTTCATTGTTTTCTTCAGTTCCAGCTCTCATATTATGCCATGATTGTTTCCATTTCATTATTCACCGTTGCCCTTCTATTAGACATCTTGTAAACATATGGAGTTAAGAAATTATTATTAAGTGAACTAGGAGACACAGAGAAGAACTGTGACTCTTCTTGCTGAGTAGTGACTCCATTATACAGGATAATCACTAAGGGACTGGTAACAAGAAAGGCTGTGCTTTTATGAAACAAACTTTACCACCATGTTTTATAAACAAGATATCACTTTAATTGAACTAACAAGTTCAGTTAATAATGTAGGTGTCATCGTAATTGAACTTCATGTTCACTAAAAATGACACTTAGGTTCATCTGGTTCAATTCAATGTATTCGTTTCTTTCTTAGGTCTTGAACTTCCTGATCTGAGTAAACCACCTCCAGGATTTCCTTTACCTCCAGTAAGTAACCAGGTGCCTCCTGAAGTTTCAATGGATGAACTGATGCCTAGTGTCCCATACTTTGAACTTCCTGCAGGACTCATGGTTCCTCTCATTAAGGTAATGTACAAATAAGGTTACCATATTGCCTAACCAACATACAGTTACGGCATGTCGGGGACATTGTCCAATTGAAATATATAGAAATTTGTGTATGTGTGATTTTGCATGGAATTGTACTAAAAATAAGGCGCATCTCTGTTGTTTCCATATAGGTTATGTGTTTTTTTCATATTGCGTCTTGGCAAAATCTTTCCCTCCCACATCCACTCTTTCTCATGTGCTCGGTGTGGAAGCTTACACTTTCTGTCCCATGTTTGTGCCCCATTCGTGTAACTGATTATTCAGTAACCATGTTTTTGATTTGTGTGTAATGAAGGAGTATGCAACTTATGTGGGGTTTAATGAGTGGAGAATTTGACATGCTGTTTCCCAAATACTTGGAGTTCTAGATGGTAGAGTGTACAAATTTGAGCAGACATGGGCAAGTGCTACCACGCAACTGATGTTGTGAAGGGGCAACAGGCAACCAATGTCACAGTGCCATGTTCACATGAAAGCTTGTATTCACACATGAATATACATTTGCACATGCTTACACAGGTGTGAGTAAACACATGTTTTAAATGTTCTGCCTTCATCATCAGGTACTTTACTGTGAAGATTGAAGCATTAAGTTCCTTTAAGTCATTGATAACCAGCCCCAAGAACACAGTAAAATATTTTCAGCTGTAAAAACATGCAATCTCATTTTTAATAGCTGTGGTGACATTTTATTTCTATGTAATGAATGTGTGAATATTTTCTTAACATACTGACTGACATTTCTCTTTCCATACTTCTACATTAGGTTGTCTGCTGTTGAAAAGGTTTCTTTCTTCAGCAACAACATTATAAAAGTAGGGTGATTTTTACTTTGGGTGGTAATAAAGCATTCTTTTTTCTTTGTAATGGAATTGAATTTATGAAACATCTTTCACCTCAGGCAAGTTTTGAAGTCCTCACAGTGGTGATGATGAAAATTTCCATCTTCAGGGATATGACATCATGTGGATTTGGTAGCCAAGTAACACTGTACATGCTTATGAAAATTTATGTCTTTGGAGATAATGATGCCATGTAGAGTGATATAGTTAACCAGATTATACAGTGTCATATCCCTGCAGGCAGGAGTATTTATCTTTCAACTTATCTTTGTATTAGAAAATTACGCCTGACCGTTTTCCATAGTACGTCTGTAGATAGATGTGGACCCATGCAGTCTTATTTTGACCATCTCTTTGGGATCTTTTGTTGTTAAAAATGTATTTTAAGTGAAATAAATTGGTGATGTAATTTGTTCCTTTTTGGGTAATTCCCCGGCGTCTGAGTTCTAGTTGCCGACGTTTCGGAACTCACTGTCGGTTCCATCTTCATAGGCAGGTGAATGAACTTCATTCACCTGCCTATGAAGTTGGAACCGACAGTGAGTTCAGAAACGTCGGCAATTAGAACGCAGACGCTGGGGAATTACCCCAAAAGGAACGAATTACATTTAGAACACTGCGAAAGCTTAAAATCAAGAATAAATTGGTGATGTTTGTTACAGATTGGCCATCAGTCCTGTGATCTTACCCCTCAAATTTGCAAGTTAACTGTAGTGTATTATATTTGTTTTCTTAGAATTTGGTTAGCTTGAGTCTGAGCAGCAGTATTGTGATTGCAGCTGGAGGATGGAGAGTACAAGCCGTTGGATGCGGATAGTATCAGACTTCCACCTCCTGCCCCACCTAGTGAGAGACTGTTAGCAGCTGTGGAGGCATTTTATGCCCCACCCTGCCATGACCGGCCCAGAGATAGGTAATTGTGATCATGAGCATTGTTGTGATACTGCTATTTCTTGGAACAAAAGAGTTAATGGTATTTTTAAGGGAGTAAAAAGGATGTGCGATAGTGTTGTGCCTTCTCCACGTAGGCTTGTTGGAAGGGATATTAAACCATTTGTTGCTGAATGTCATCTGTAGTTAATGTGCATTGTACTGCTGAAAACACCAAGGTCAGCTAAAGATGACATCAAATACATGGCGATTATGGGATGTTCCAGTATGGCCCTGTTGGATGGATACACCCTTGTAACTGGTGTACAGTGTCCACGTACGCGAACAGGGAGTTTGTTGGTCAGTGTGTTTCATTTAATTTCAGTGCCTAAGGGATGAAGAATGCAAGAATAAAATTTCCTTAAATATAATATGATTAGCAAGTGGACACAAGTGTGTGAGTTAAAGTGTGTTATGATAAAATCCCATGGTGAGATGCAAAGTGGCAAGTTACAACTTCATGAAAAGTGCCAAGAATTATTGCAGTAGTCTTAAAGTACCATGTATTCTGTTCTAATGTAACAGTGTGGTATTAATGAGATGGAGGTACATACAGTAATATTATAGGCCATTGCACTGCATTTTTACCCTATTTAGAGGTGACAAGACTGTTAAATTGCTTGGCTGTGATACTGCCATGAACCAGCAGACATGTTGTATGTTGTGAAAGTGTGGCATTACATTTGTTCTGTATTAAGATTTTTTTTTTAAATACAGTGAATACTACATGTACCACCAACTTAAAATAATTGAATTTTACCAACAGATTGTATTGTATATGTAATCTCACAAACAGCGGTTATTTTTCTGAATAGCAGTAACCGTTAATGAAGTTGCGTTATGTTTGCTGTGAGGTAGGAAGTAAATGTTTAAATGTTTTGTGGAGGAATTTCATGCTTCAGAGTGTAGAACTGATCATAAACATTCATCGAGGGACTTTGTTTCTGTTAACTCAACATTTTCACATTACTGATATCCATAATAAAATTAATTGCTGTATGTTTATGTGCAGAAGTGGGTTGAATTGGAAAATATTGGGTTAGAAGTTCTGTGATTTTGGAGGTTCTTGTTCCTATAATCTTGGGTATATGTGGAAATAGCTTTGTATCTGTTACATTGAGAGTTTTGGTGGTATTAATTTTGTTGTAACAAAATTGATTACCTTAGGCCTTTCATTTTAAAGGGAGTCTTGATACATAAAAAACTTATTTTCTAATGGAGAATTTCATTACCTTGTCATTGCATTGCAATTGGATTATGGTGCACCTGTATATATTCAGATTTTAGATTACAGTCATGTGCTGCATAACAACGTGTTGGTCAATGACGAATCACATATATGATGGTGGTAGGAATTTTTGGAAACTCTAGAAAAGCTGATTGTTGGGGAAAATTACTTGCCAGAGCAAATCTTCAATATGGATGAAACCTCCCTATTCTGGAAGCGGATGCCTGAAAGTACTTCCATCCATAAGGAGGCCAAGTCAGTGCCAGGTTTCAAGGTCTGCAAGTACACTCTATGACGTTTGCACAGCGACGGAATCGCCTAATGACGCATTTTACAGAATGTATCCCCATCGTTAAGCGATGCATGACTGTATTGCCAAGATATTTGACAGACATCCACAAGTGAAGCACTTGGAAAGATGATGATGTAGCTCTAGTTGAATTATTAGAATATTTGTAATTTCCAGGTTGCATGTTACTAGTAATTAAGAAGAAAAATAAATGGTTATTATTTCAGTTAATGCCTGAAAGTGATTATTCTGAAAATTATAACCTTATAAGGTTTCTATTATGTAGCATTGTTTTTAGTTGAGATAAGTGAGCTTAAGGCTCTTTAATATCCTGTACTGTAATAAAGTATGAATGTTTATTGTACAACGTGTCGAATGACTGACCCATTTGGTTTGTTGGCAGTGAGGGCTGGGAGAAGCTGGGACTTTATGAGTATTACCGAGCAAAGAACGCAGCCAGGAAAAAAAAAGATGATGATATCCTTGAGGGTTTAAGAGACCGTTCCAGGTCACCGTCACCAATTATCCGTTTGAGGTCAAGAAGCCGTTCACCTCCTAAAAAACGATATCGGAGGTATCATAAAACTGTTCTATATTTTCTTCCTCCAACATCTTTGGTAATCCACAAGTTTACATAGTGGGAATTCAGGGCATGTCGTCTTGATCAAATGAAATTACTTTATTGTGCTTTTTTGAGGGAATGCTGATAAGTCCTTAGCCCGACTTACTTCCAGATGTCGTAGGACGGAATCAATACTGTCATTGGAAAGAGGGGTCTGTTCATGTGCCGAATTGCAAGTATTTTCTTGTTACAGAGGCTGAAAGAAAGCATGTTGGGCGACACGCGCGATTTCAACAACATGGAGACGTGAGCTGTCATCAAGTTCTTTTTTTTCCCCCCTGCAAGGCAAGGTGCCTAGGGAAATTCACGCCATTCTGACACAAACATTAGGAGAACATACACCATCGTGTGCCACCATCAAAAACTGGGTGGCCCAGTTTAAATGTGGTGATTTTTTTGGCGCGATCCAAATGATTTCCTGTTGTGATTGGTGACCATGGACGAAACCTGGTTATATCACAGTGACCTGGAGACAAAGCAACTATGAGTGGAGTAACAGTGTAGCAGCTTACCCAGCCCCAAAAAATTCCTAGTGCAAAAATCCGCTGGAAAAGTTCTCGCTTCGATTTTTTGGGATCAAGACAGCATCTGCCTCATTCATTATCTTCCAAAGGGCCAAACTATCAACGCAGAGTATTACTCATATCTGCTGGTGTAATTGAAGGACATTTTGAAGGAAAAACGCTGTGGGAAGATCACCAAGGGGGTCTTGTTCTTGCACGACAATGCCCCAGCTCACCAGGCACTTGCAACCCAGAAGAAACTGGCCTACCTGGGCTTCCATTTTCTTGATCACCCGCCCTATTCTCCGGATTTGGCCCCGTCGGACTACCACCTGTTCCCTGGACTGAAAAAACAATTGAAAGGTCGCTATTTTTCATCCAATATAGTGGTCATTGCTGCCACGGAGACCTGGTTGGAAGGACAACCTTCTGAATTTTTTTTGAATGGCTTGCAAAAGTTAGAGCTACAGGCTAAGAAGTGTATTAAGCTTTGTGGGGAGTATGTTGAATAAATACCGAGTTTGGTCGCTATAGCTTGTTTCCTTCCTGGTTGGGCTAAGGACTTATCAGCACCCCCTCATAGTTGTTTTGACTGTGTTCTAATGGTTATACTGTTAAAAAATCACAGAGAAGTTTGTCACATGTATGTTGATAACTGAATGGGAATTTCAAAGGCTATAGGACAGATAGTAAATCAGTTGAGGGATTTCAGATTTTCCTCTTTGTTTTATTTGTTTTTGGTCATGCTATTCTGTAGTCATTCATTATCTTTTAAATTTTAGATTCTTACAGTGATGAGTATACATGCAAGTACTGGTTGTGCCCAAATTGTGTTCCTGAGGAAGTGACCTTGAAAGGTGCAAAATCAAATAATATTCCCATAAGAAATAAAAGATTAGTTAGGGGTTAGGGGCAGTTATACCAAGGACAACCTCTTCATTACAGTGTACATAGATGTACATCTTGTCCAACAAAAGTCTTTCAACCTTGCATGTTTTGTATATAATTTGTTTATCTACAGCAAATGTCAAAGTGCGAGTGAAATGGTCTGCATGGGGCCCATTTCAGTTCTTATGGCAACCAATGAAAATTTGCGAAACGCACTGTGCATACAGCTCAAAAACAACAGTTTTATAAATAGAAACATTTGATTTGATAAGTTCATAAAATATGTTATCAGATTATTGGGCAAATCTTGATATTTCTCAGCAAATTCATGACTGCGTGTTGTAAATATAATTACGACAAGCATTACATTCAGGTTAGGGCAGAGTCCACCCATCATTTTGAATGTGCAGCAAAGTATAGTTTAAAATAACCAAAATAAGCTCTTCATTGTCTTACTTTTCATTACTACTACAACATATGCATTTTGGTTGTCATAACAGCCATCATCAGTGTAACCAGTAAGACATTTTAAAAATGCACATTTTTAAAAATGTGTATTTATTTTATTTATTTATCATCTGTTTGCAACATGTGTAGCACTGGGACAAGTCCAGTTATTGTCTACTAGAAGGTTGCACAGAAGAAGACTTTTGAACTTGTTTGGAGAGCTAAAGTTAGAGCTTCACTGGTTCCAACAGTACTTCACTCCCCCCTCCCGAAACTATGGCAAAAGTAAAACCACCCTCGTTCCACATTCCTCCCAAGCACACCCATCATATGCTCAGCAATTCTGTAAGTTTTTAAAATCACATGGCTTGTCAGATCTGTTGGCCCTCAAGCACCAGCGAGTTTCACGTGCCTGGTCTAATTCACATTTGAACATGACCCATCTACATCAAAATGCCAGTAAACAAAGAAAAAAGAATTACATAAAATAACAGACATATCTGCGTTGCTCGCACTTCTGGCCTTGCCATTGGAGCACAGATAACTTTTGAAACGTATAATTAAATTACAGATGTGTTACTGCAAAGGTTAATTTAGTGTTAATGAGAATAAAATGTATGCAAAAAGAAAAAAAAATTGCCGATCCTGGGACTAGAACCAACACATTTGGTCTCCAAAGACTACTGTTGCCACACCGTAACACGCTCAGCTACAGCCCATTAAGGCAGACATCTGCACTGTTCCTTCATCCATCGTTTGCAGCAGAGATAGCTAGCCACACGCCACATGTTTTAACTTCAAATTAAGCAAATGTATTGGTTTGTGTGGTTAATATATGTGTGGTGTGATTGATTCTAATGAATAGAAGACAGAGAAACACCAAAAATGCACAAATATAGGCGAAAGTAGAATGACTCAAATTATGGTGGCAGCTGTTCCGAAGTGGAACATACAAAATTTCAGGCTACTTGATTTCTGTTGGACAGAGTGTATAAATTAAATTATTATTGTGTTATATTAATACAGGTGTGAATGATTAATATTCATTTTAAGTCATGTAAATTGGAAAGGAATTTTAAACAACTTGGCATTCACTTACTTTAAATGTGGTATGAGATGGCTTGAAGAAGTTGGTAGGTGCTAGAGGCAGCTGGGAGGGGGGGTTGCATTTTGCTGGTTCTGGTGGAGTTTAGGTAGGCAATGGTATTAGTAATGGTAGCTGTGTTAGAGTTACAGAAGAGGACTTCCTGATTAGGACTTTCTTTAATTTTTTCAGCATTATCATGAATTTTACATCCAGTGCTCTTGGCTAAGCCAAGAACATGGTGGGTGTTAGCAATGCATTTGCCTTTTGGAGGTTGATATTGTTCGCCTAAGTTCTCTTCAATACAAAATACCTGTTACTGTTTTATGGGGGTTGCAGAAGGGGATGTAGATTTATGTTTCTCACTCATGTAGTAAGAAAATACTTAAATAAAGGCAAACACACTACAGAACATCACTGTGATGTAAGTTGTGAGCAAACAGTGACAGATGCAGTTTGTAATGAGTTCGCTGCCTCCCAGCCTTGTTCTGCACTATGATTTTCATACATTCTCGGCAGCATCCTAGTATGCAGCCAACCAAGGGTGTTAAAATGAAAATGAGAGGGCATAAATTAAGGAGTAGTGTATATTGGCAAGGGAAATTAAAACAGTGGGGCATAATACAAGGGCTGCGTGTCTTGCAGTCTTCTGTGATGTTATGCTGTGTAGCCACGAAGAACTGACCACCCTGTTGATGAATGAAAGAAGTGCTGATGTAATGCCACTGTAACATGAAATCTTGATTTTTATGCATCACCAGCATTCATTTCCCCAGGTTTTTGTTTAAATGCGTTTTGCATTTATGCTCTTATTCAGAGCAGGCGTCACAGGTGTTTAATTTATTTTTTTTCCCCCCTCTTCTTTTTTTCCAGCAAGTCACGAAGTCGTAGTCGTTCCAATTCAAAGACTCGGTCCAAATCAAAGTCTAGATCTCGCTCTAGAACACCGCCATCGGGTTTGAAACATTATAACAACAACAGGACCAACAGTTCCAGCAACAGTAATAGCAATGCTAATAACAACAGTAATAACAACAGTAACAGTAATAATATGAACAGAAGATCTCCTTCGAGAAGACAAAACCGGTCATACCACCCACGCTCAAGGTAAATAATTATATGGTCATATTCTTTGTTATGTGGATTTACCCACACCTGGAAGACAGAATTGCTTTCATTATAATAGTCTTTAATATGTGCAAGTAGAAACAAATTTTGGCAAATTTTATGTGAAGAAATTGTGATTTTAACTTTGTGCTTACTTTTCTTTTTCCCATTAACTGTGTAATAGGTGTTTCGTCCCCTGAGTTCTCTTTGCCAAGTCTTTGACCCACTTGCCAGTTGATTGAATATCTTGGATAAGAGTAAATGTGTGCCATTCGTCTGCTGTATTTTTGGATAAAATCTTGTGACTTCCTGTAACCCCTAGAGTATTGAAGTGACGTGTTTTATTCTTATGTCAGTACACGTACGAGTAGTAGAATATCTGTGCATAGGGGTTTAGTTTAACCCTTGGATTACGTAGCAAAAAAAGTCCTATTTTTATGGAACTGGGTACATTTTGTACCCATAGTTTTAAAATTATTTTCTCAGCATTTTTTTAAGGTTCAATTAATTTACTCAGTTGAAGTCAAAATATTGCTTTTATCAAGATTTTTCATTTTTCATGCAGTTATATAGAGTGAAATACATAAAATGTTTGAGGACAAGGACATATAGTTTAGAACACAAATGTGAATGAAATTTGCAATTGTCACATGCTATTTGAATTGTCTTGATAGAGTGGTCCTTGCACACCTATTCTGAGTGTAGCAACATTTCCAGTCTGTTTTTTCTGTCCTTAGCTGTTGGACAAATAAAGCAACTTCCACACCATCTTCCTCCACCTTTCTTCACAGTTGTAGGGGAAGCTGGTTGTTTGCAAGCGACACCCATTGCTCTAGTGGCCCTGCGAGTATATCTGTCAATGTTTTACACTATCAGCCCTTCTTATATGTGGTTTTACCATTTTTCTCCCAGAGACAGCAGATAAAGGAGTCTTTGATTATTCTTCTTTTGTTGCCAATTAGGATATTTCAGCATCCCAAATACAAATGCATTTACAAGAATAGTCTCAAAGTCCAACACCTTGTTGATCTCATACAAGTGTATTCCCTCACAAGCCTGTCCAGGATGTCATCTCCACTGTGAAATAATGCTGGACTTTTAGGCTTATTCTTAGTATGCCAACCACTGTCATGTTCTTAGACAAAAGGAATTTTGCTAGTTCACAACTTGTAAAGAAATTATCAGTAGTAACACCTCTTCCATTTCCATACATGTGACAGGCCATATCTGTTACAACTCAAAGGCCCTGCTTCTTCTCCCATACTCCACCACTCTAGCCACTGTGTACTTGCATGTTGCAGGCATAAAATTCTTTGCATCAGCAGCGACCCATAATTTGATCCCATACTGATTTTGACTGTGTAAACACGTGGAATGGACATTTACCTCTTAACACCACTAATTGTTCATCAGTAGTTATGTGTTCATTTGGTGCATATGCCATTTGAAATGTGCTGATTATACTTTAAAATACATTTCTGATTGGAGCTAATTTGTCTCTTGATCTCCGTTTATTTCTTGTAGTTTTGTCATTGAAATGAATGACACGAAGAATTTGAAAGAACCGATCTCATGCCATTGTTGCACCAAAAATCGGCCTTGCATAGGCAGCGTTTGTCGTCCACAGCTTGTTGCACAATGCACAAACCCAAGAAAGCAAAGAGCTCTACTGAACTGATATCTTTCCACATTTTTGGAATTCAGGAACTGCCCTCAGCATTAGTATGATAACATTTTTTATTCAGTATGTTACTGGTAATGAAGTGTTTCAAGGACTCAGCTAAACTTGAAATATTTCCACTATTAGCAGTTAGTCCTGGTTTACCTAGAACTACATTGTGTTTCCTGTGGCAACTCACAAGAAGGGTAGTTATTCCAAATTTGCTCATTTTTTACTTCATAACCCCCAACTGTTTCACTGTCAGCATCACTATCATCTGTGGCAGTCACATTATCTCCATCAGAATCAGTTTTGGGTGTAGACATGTGGTCACATTCTCCTTTATCAGAATGTTCACAAGGCACATATTCATTGTCACTCATGTCGGTTTTGCTGTTACATATGTCACTGTTATGTGACAAGGCTTCAATTTCTTGAGTAGCATTTTCTCTATCATATCCTGTCTTGCTTTATAAGGATCCATACTGTTCACAGACAAGCAAGCTCAACCTTCTAATGATTCAGGCTGTACTGAACTGAGGAGTGGCAGTGGAATCATGAGTTACAACTCCAGCAATGAGAGCTGCTATCATGTGACTGCAAAATCTGAGCTCATTAGTCAGTCAGCTGTGTTGTAGGGGAGCTAGTGGTGACTCTCGTGCAACTCTTGTATGTTAGACGATTTGTGTAATAAGTTTTGACAGAACACGTATTTGAGACATTTTTTACTAACATGGGTACAAAATGGTCCAGTTCAATTTGAAAAAAACATACCATACGTAAAAAAACAATATATGTGCCATATTATGACTATTTTGTGTCAGTAAGACTTCATTGAACAAGTAGAAAAATTGGTAAGATTTTTACTCTTTACCAGCGACAATTGTTAAAGAAAATTCCATGCTTGGGTACATTGTGTACCTAGTCAGTAAATGAAGGGTTAAGAGCTAAAATGTTCTTCCTGTGCAAGCTGTAATAGGTGCTAAGACTTTGACATGTAATAGGTGCTTGATATTAATTTTGGCTGGTACACTTATTACCCCGACTTGAGGTGTTTTATGGTTTTCTTCAGTCCCACCAGGCAAATGTTGGGTTAGTACTTTAAAATGGGCTGTTGCTTATTTCTTGCATGTCCTTTCTAGTTCATCATTTATTAATCATTATGCAATTTGATGCTGTATAGTCTTAGCTGTTGACAGTTGTTAAATATACCATGTATGAGTAAATATATAAATAAATAAGTAAAAAAATACAATATTTTTCTGTTAGATTGAAGTGTCCCTTAACCCTTTGGCAACTAATGTGAGGTGTACTTGTCACACCATGTGATGCTCAAAACACTGAATGTCAGGTTAAGGTGACGGCATATAATGGTGTTCCTCGTGCAGATACAATTTAAAAGCTGGTTTTCTGCTTCTCCCACTAGGTATTTCGTCCTGATGCCAAAAGTTTAATAAATGCCAGAGTGCAGATATCTAACAATATCCTGTTAGTAATGGTCCTGTGAGTGACATTTGAAACTGAACAGCACATTTAACCTTGCAACTTACCAGCTTCTTAACTTGTGGTATGGTTTTAGAACATGTCTGTGATTCCACTGTATGCTGTTTGAATGTAAATTAAGACCTCATGGATTGGGATTGCTTGTGATGTTTTGGAGACCTCAGTAGCTATAAAGGCAGCACAGTGGCTGCTTCTGTCTGCTGTATTTGTATACCTACTTCTGACTTGCAAGATACGGGTAATAGAATTTTTATTAGAGCTATACGCAAATGTTCTAGTAAAAAGGTGTACCTTGTACTGTGTGTCCGAGATAAATACTTTACATTATTTCTGTTCTGTTATGTCGTCGTGGACAATCTCTGACGAAGTATAAATAGTTAACTGTGCGTAGAACAGTATGGTGAAACTACTAATACCAAAGCCTGCTGCTGTAGACTGTTTACCTCCCGTTATAAGAGACCATCATCTCTGTTATTTGCCATGTCTCCTCAGTCATCATATGGTAGCTTTCCATGCAGTTTCTCCACCAGTATTCTGTATGCACTCGTGATCGCCCATTCTTAGCAACATGTCCAGCCAATCATAGCCACCTAGATTTCATAGTCTCCACAGTAGATTAGGAAGTTGCTCATTAGGTGATATCCAAAATGGCATGGTTGTGCTGTCCCATAGGGCACTATTATGAAACATTTATTTGCATTCTGCTGTCATGTGAAGAGTTTCGGTACCACAAAAATACGAAAATATGAAAGCAAGTAGGAAAGTTGTATTATTGTCATATTAGGGGGAACACAGTTTCTGTGAAAGGCATTCCACAGTTTTTATGCATATCTGCAAACATATTATATTAATCTTTATTATAAGAGGTTATAAATATGTCTTGTATCTCAGAAGTCTGTGGAAATCAGCATTGGTGAAAGTAGAACAAGCAAATGTGAATATTATTACCAGTGTTGTAATGGAACTCATCTTTTCTGAATAGCAAGTTCTTAGTGGAATAATGAGGCCATGGAGGTGTGGATTTTAAGAAATAGTTCATGAGTTAAGCAGGGGTGTATCCAAGGTGTCTTCGGGTATTTCCATCTCCTTTTACATTATGTGGACCTAGGAATGGATGCTTGGAGAGAATTATAAATATTTTCTGATTTTTCAGCTTTCATATACCTCTCTATACTGGAACAGTTTAATTAGAAATAAATATCAGTCTTTAAACCCTGTGGAATCATTTGAGATAAACATGATGAATAAGAGTTCTGATCTTGGACATATAAAAGACATGAAATCATGATATAATGGGGTAGCCCATTGATCATTAAGAAACATCATATCACAGGGCAGTCCTATTTCAACCTGTAAACACTTAAGTTGCTAGGCTAACAGACATTGAATTAACAGTATGAAGCCTGAATCATGACTCCAGTGAGAGTTTATGTTAATGCTGAAAGGGATGTAACTAATTTCTTACCCAATCATCATCTTGTAGGTCCCGGTCGAGGTCAAGATCAGGCTCAAGGTCACGGTCAAGAAGTCCACACAATCGCCAGCCATCACAGCAACGTAGTCCAGAAAGGAGTCCAACGCCACCATCATTCCTGTTAGTAAATTATAGCCTTTCACATCAGCTACAAGATCCTGATGTATAGAGATACAGTGTTTAACTTTTTGAGTGACTGGTGATTCCACTGTTGCAGTTACTCATACTGTAGTATGAAGTTTTCAAATTCTATATTATGAATGTGGATAGCTTTAACTGGGGTATTACCAGCAGAGCTTTTTATGAAGAGGGAGGTATTCCATTTCTTTAGATTACCAAGTAGAAGGTACACTTGGTTGTGGATGTTACATGCCGAAGCATGATCTAAGAGACACTGAAATATTATTGGTACACTTCTGAGCATTTAAGCATATTCTTGTCAGCAAGTTAGTGAAGTGTTTACAGATTCTGTTATGTGCTGAGTTTTCTACACTTCCTGATTCTCCAGAAGATTGAAGAAAACATGCATGCATTGGTAAACAGTCAAGTGAACTGATTTTGGAGACTTCTGTTTAGATGTTTATTCAGAATATTGTATTTCATTTTACAGAGGTTCAACGTATAGTAAATCAGAATCCCAGAGACAGTTGGATGAGAGTAACAAAGGTCACCAAATGCTTCGAAAAATGGGTTGGTGCGGAGCAGGTTTAGGTGCAAAGGAACAAGGCATTGAGCAGCCTATCTCAGGTGGAGAGGTTGGTATAGTGACATATTGCTTGAATAGCTGATTCATCAATGCATAATGCCATTCTTTGACCATACGCTAATCTACTACAGGGTTTTAATGTTGGTTTGAAGATGCTTGTCTTCCAAACAGAGCCCTCTCTTTGCCCTCCTCACTTTACATGTGATGTCTCATTTTGCATTTCCAAGGGTTTTGGTTGGCCCAGAGAGAGAGAGAGAGAGAGAGAGAGAGAGAGAGCATGTGTGTGTGTGTGTGTGTGTGTCAAAAGCGGCAAAATGATGAATCATACACTACCACATCACTTTTATATTTTGTGGGGGCCATCTAAAGGGGTGTAAAATCCAGAGGACATTGTTCTTGTGGGTATTTGGCCAGAACTAAACAAAAAGGTGAAAAATCTTGGAAAGCACTAAACGTGGTCTCATAAAATCAGGCTTTTACCATAGCTGAAACTGTTGTTTATGTAAGAATAGCAGCCTTTGCACACTGTTACTGTAGATTGAATTGAAAATGTCAGTATCATGTGCTGTCATGATACTTGGACAGTTTTATTACAGATAGTTTGTATGTTACTGTATGTGTTGATGATGAACCTTTCTTCCCTTGTGTGTAACGATCATCATCAAAGGCCATAAACTCTGCAGGTTGATGTGATGGGGAAAAGATTGTTAAGGGGATATTCTAAACCATTCTGAGCTTCGCATTCTGGACTTCTCTCTCTCTATCTCTGAGGGATTTTACATAAACATTTTGCCATGACACTAGCAGTGACACTAATGATTTTGAAAAGAATTAAATCCATGCCCAAAATGTTATTTTCATTTCACTCAGTCACAGCTCTTGGTTTATCTAGTAATACAGCACCTTTAACATAAAATGGATCCAGTTTATTCTTGTCATAATCAAGAGGATTTTTGGTAATATCATGCAGTTTATATACCAATCAGTCATGCACATTAGCCAGTGAACACTGCAGTTCATATACTAACCAGATATCAGCTTATTTATGCTGTTGGTTATGAAAGCAACTAGTAGTATGGAATGATGTGAGTGGATTGTTAATTATCTGTTATGGCTGAAAATGAGACCCTGTTGAAAAACTTTAATGAGTGTTCTCCCAAGCAAAATTTTGTGATTTTTATCACAGAAATCAGGAATTGAAATATGTAACACACAGGCTACCAGGTAGGTTTGTATATTTGTAGATTTGTCATAGGGTCGTTGGCCCTACCAATTGTCTGCGTTTGATTTTGCTACATTATTGGCTATCCTGTTTTGGTGTACTTCCTCTCTTAGTTGAGTGCCAGGATTGTACCCTGAAGATAGACCATGACTACATCCTTCAAAATCTTTGCCTAATCATCATTTAGTATCCGAGTTCATTCAGTCCTTTGCAAATTCTGCAGGTCATTGAGCACTGTTAACCTTTGGCTTATGGCCATTTAAATGTTAGGCTTTTTCTGTGGCCCAACCACTGTTCAGTTTTAATGTCCATTGCAGCACATTGTTTTTCCTTTCAGAAGAAAGGTATGTATGTACATTTTGTGGGACAACATTGTCCATGTCCCATTCGTCTCTTCAAGGAATCTAAAAGTCACAGTGCCCAGAGGCATTTAGCTTTATGGTGTTCAAATTTATGTATCAGTAGAAGTTATGTACAGACTGTGTACTGTGTTTGGAACAACCATATGAAACTGAGCTTATTTATCTCTTTTTGTGCAGTGAGTTTGTCATAATTTTCTCCAAGGTTGTTTTTGGGTACAGGTCCGTGACAAAGTGGATATGTACAAAGGTGTGGGTATCAACTTGAATGATCCGTACGAGAATTTCCGCAAGAGCAAGGGTCAGGCATTTATCAACCGGATGAAGGCAAGGGCCGAGGAACGGTTATAGCAGTCAGCACCTTCTCCATTTGAACCCACTTAGGTCAGGTATGTAAGATAGATGCTGTCTGATAGTGTATCTACCTCACAACCTTCTTGTACATGTGGGCCAACAGTGCACTGTCAGAATCTGATTGCCATTGAAAAAATTATCTCTTTTATGTACCAAACACTCTGCATTTTTAAACTGTGTCTTTTGCCTCTAGGTACAAGTTATGTTCTAGAACAATGTTCACAGCCTTTTCTTACCCATGGCACACCCTAATTTGTGAAAGACACATGACGGTGTACCACAAAATTGTGCTTTGTGGAAGTAATACATAGCCACAAATATGCAAGTTATGTACCAGTCCTTGCTGTATGTTCCTAAAAGCATTCTGGTATGTGAAAACAAAACATAACACATATTGAGTGATAAATGTATGTTACTTCGGATAAAAGGCTCGAGATGATAAGGGTATTCTGTCTGCTTGTTCTTTTGTTCTCTTAACAAAAATACATTATGTCCTTGCAAACCAGAGAAGGACCTATGCTATTAAAATATTGCTTCAGTTACTTGGTGCCATTGCATTTTCACATTTTTCCTGCACACAAAAAGCAGACAGGAATAGGACATACTGCATCACCACATGTGTGATTTTTTAAGAATAATGAAAATATATGAAGTGAAGGGTGCTAGGCCATTGCAGTCAACTTTGATAAGAAAGGGTGATGGGCTGGTAACTGAGGTGGAAAAACTTTTCATTGTATGGAGAAGTGACCAGGCAAAGTGAATCTGTATGCCTCTGGAACAAGCAGTTTGGTATTTTTATGGTATTAAATGGTGCTCCAGGAATGAAACTCCAGTTTATAACATTGCACTTACAGGAAAAAGGTCTCAGCATTCATTAGCTTGTTTTGTGATTTGTCTAGGATCCAGTTAGGTTGCAGGTGCATAGGTTGCCTGTGTTAGTGTGGTATATGATTACTACAGAAGCGTAAATGGCACAGATTGGATCATATAATAAATGTCTGATATCTAACCATTGTGTTTCATATATAGTCATTTCGATATTAATGTGCTATTGCTTATACTATTTATAATAAAGATTTACAGGTTGCTCGCTACCTTGCGTTGCAGAACACTGTTCTAGAGTATTAGAAACGTTTTAACATTTGAGTCACTGGGGATGTTTCTTGGGGCATTGGTTAAATAGTCCCAGTATCTTGAAGGATCTTAGTGCCCCGACCTTAGGTGTCAAGCAGTGTAAAGATATTCCAGAAGACTTGAATCTCCAGCAACACCACTGTGAGAGCCTCAAATCTCACATGTGCAGTATTTGGCTGGTCACTTATGTAACTCTTTTTTACAGTTTCATTTCTCACAGGAAACATGAGGATTTAAGTAACAGAATATAAATTTATGATACTATTACCATTCATCTGCACAGTCAGAGAGCGTAAATGCTGGTCATGGGAATATCACGTGTTTGAGTCCATGAAGGCACTAAAACCTTTGTTTAGCACCTGATTGTAATTCAGATTCCATGCATACAGCCATCACAGCTGTAATATAAAGCAAAATTATCACACTGTTTGTAAGCACTTTATTGTGTGATCTTACATTGTCGTATTACTACTTGTTAATGTATTTTATTATCAGTTGCAGTCTACTGTTATACTCTAAATTTCCTCTTTCTTGAATATGGTACCCTTTTGTGTAATTTTTGTTTCGTGGACAACAACACACATCTGTTCCTTATGAATACGCAAGTACTAAGAGAGCATGTCATCCGTGTACAGCAGCTCTTTGAGTCTTCTACTACATCGGAAAATTGAAAACCAACAAAATCTGGAGCCAGATTGTTTAGTTTTAGACAGTTTCTTTTGTTTCAGATTTGCCAGTTGGTCCTAAGCTAAATGTTAAAATTTGATCAGCTGTGTCATTGGGCAGATGTTAGCTGAAACGCATTGTTCCCAGTGGCTTACACCATAATGTCTTACTGGACATCTGGCTACTGTTGGTCTCTCCTTGTCAGTTTATGTCAGCCAAATGCTAACACGTTTCAGATTATATGTTGGCTCCTAGCTTCACAAACCAAGCGCAGGACTGACAGTGACAAATTTTGAACATACTACTTTATGCTTTGGTACATATGCTGTTATGCGAAAATGGAACCCAAGTCTTTCCTTGTTAAAATACAGGTCCCTAAATAGTATGTGTTAGAATCTGTTGCTATTAAATTGGTATAAAATATCAGTTTATCATCATGAGTTAGTACATTTGGGATTCAAACTGTATACTGCGGGCTACAATACGTCAGTGTATGTTACTCAAATTCATGGCAATATAAGCTAACTTAATATATTCATATCCTGTAATTTACACCTTCTTAGATCAGTACTCTGAGAAGTCTAAATGTGAGACTTTGCAGTCCATATATAGGCTGGGGTACTTCAGATTCATTTATTTTATGTTAATATAAGTTAAGTTTGGTATAAGTTTTTATAAGTTGAATCAGGCTGGGAAAGTATAGTATTTTCATAATTGGTCTAAAGATTTCATCAGTATCTACGTAAGTGTAACTTTCCCTTCCCCATATGTTCGTTTTTAGGGGGCCAGTTCCCGTTCCCAGCTGTCTTGACTGTGTTTCTTATGGTCTGCCAGGACACATACAGGTATAATTAGCCTCGAACATGCCATGACTGCTGCATCTCATTTGATTCACTATCATCCTGTTGTATTTGATTAATTGCAGTATTATCTGTCAAGTTGATACAGTATTGTAAATAAATTAAGGAAAAAATACAGGGAAGTCTAAGCTCTGTGGTGGCATACTGACATACTGATCTTGACAAATATCTGTCAAATAGGTCATTGATACTAATGCTTATGTTACAGTTATGGGGAAGATAGTTGAAGTACCCACCATACAAGACATTCCAGAGGCAAGCAGTATGCCTTTGAAACCCAAAAACACTTCATACATTGACATGTTTATCATGTAGCTTTGTAGAAATGGGCTTGAACTAGTAACTGATGTTTGATATCCTAGATCAGATACATTTCAAGAAACATAAATCTCTTTTTCAGTCTCTGCTGTCTCCATCCCACAGATTGTTTGAAACATTTTAGGCATTCTTTATGAAGTAAAAAATGCACACCAGAAATGAGTCCATGTTGGACCTAGTATAAGTGGCCAAACTTTTGGATTTTCATGAACTTTCAACATAGGAGCCCTTTACAAGAAGTTGTTAGGCAAGAGAGAGTTTCATGAAAATTGGCTCAGTTACATTTATACTTTACTTCATGATGCAAATGAATTTCTACCCATACTTCCCACATTTCTTGACCAATTTAGGTGGAATTCAATAAAGAAGATCTCCACGTAATGCTGATGAGTAGCTGTGAGTTTTGTGTGAAAATTAGTGCAGTGAAGGTCATATTTTATGTTAGACCATAAATGAAATTGTGCCCTCATTTCCTGTATTTTTTGTCATATTTGAATAAAATTCACACAGGAGATGCCCACAACAATCTGTTGAGTGATAATGAGTTTCATGAGAATTGGCACAGTGAAAGTTACAATTTATTTAAAGGACATAAATTCCTACCTGTACTTTCCACATTGGGTTTGGGTGAAATTCGGTATAAGAGATCTGCACATGATACTGTTGAACATTTCTGAGTTTTGTGACGGTCAGCATAGGGAAGGCCTTACTTTTCTTTTGGGCATAAATGAAATTACATTTACATGTGTAGAGTAGAAATATGTGGCATTTTGATATTAAAGATTGCTTTGGTAAAGTCTGTTGTTTGCAGCACACAGTACACCATTTTCAGTTTTTTTTAATAATTGTAGTCAGCAACCTGACAGTTCACAAAAGGGTGTATTTTTAAATTAGAATAAGGGAATCAGACTTTGGAAGCTCATGATCCCCAGTCCTTGCACAGTGGAAAGCACTACATTATATACTTATTGAACAGAATCAGCTGGCATATGTTCTGTCTTCCTGGAACAGTTTACATTGTAATGTGTACAGGAGATTATTACAAAGGAACATAGAGACATTTCCAGATATAAAATGGCACAGAGTTTGTTCTGCTCATCTAGTAAGCAAAAATTGATTTTTGGAATTCCATGAAACCATGCACAAGGAAGTGGGCATGTATATAGTTCCTCCAGGCATGAGCCAGGATGATACTGTAAATTAGATCACTACCATTTCCTTACACATCCTTCTCAATTAATTTTTGCTTCATCATTATGTAGATCCATATATTCTGCGTTGCCAGTAGCATGATTAAATAGACAATAAACACAGCAGGTGTTTAAAGTTACATTCCACAAGGTAAATAAGGCAAACAGACCATCTGTACCATTGATATAATCAGTACTGAATTGGTTTTCCTATAGGCACTGTTATGATACATTACATAGGATCATTGTTTGCCATGGAGGTGAAAGGTTTTACTACTGCCCTGTCTTCATTATTGCGATATTTTGTTCCAAATATTAGCTTCATTTTTTAATTAGTCATTGAGTTTTATCTTAAATGTTTTCTGAGTCGTTAAGCCTTGGGTACTGTTACAAGTGTGCCATTTTTTGTATGAATTATGTATATGTTTGTGTAGAATATCAGTATATTTGTTGGTGGTCTGGGCTGCCTATTCTCCAAACAGATGTTAAAGTGTATACTGCCAATATTCCTTCGGTAGGTTGTTTGAAGTGTTCAGTTTGAATTTCAGTTGTAGATATGTAGGTAGCCTAAATGCTATATTTTTAGTGAAAGAAATTGAACAACTTAAAAATATAACATAAACTAGAATCGTCTGTAATTTAATGTTATGGAACTTCAGGAGATATGTTTAAAATTGAGGTTCAGTAGATACATGAGCTCTGCTTTCATTTCTCTCTTTAGCTTTCTGTGGTTGAAGATGTGAGCAGGTAATTGGCTAAGGATATTACAGTAGTGTGATTATTCTGTAGTTCAGTGCTTCATTACTGGCTGGTACAGTGATAAACTGTAAAGTGTGGTGAGACTTATAAAATAGTCTAGTCATTTTCAGGAGATTCTCCTCACTTTGCCATTGTAAGAATCAGGATGCCACTATAAATCATCTAAAAGAGAATGGGTGGCTTTATGTGAGTTTGACACTCCTTAATGTTTTGGAGATTCTGGGTTAAAATCTCAGCTCAGAGACTGGTTATCTGGACTGAAGCTTTTTGTGACCTTTCTCAGTCTGTTCAGACAAATGCTGAGATAGTACTTCAGATTAGGCCACAGTCACATGTCACATCATTAGTTCTATAATTCAGTGCTATATTTTGATCTATTGCTCAATAAATAATTAAATCGGTATATGCATTTTAATTTAATCTCCTTTAACCCTTCCATTGCTGTTGACAAGATATCTGTATTGGCTATGCAGTGCACTGTTGTAATGGAACATGAACACAGCCCAACTGGCCTAACATTACATTTTTCAATACTAATGCTGGTACCTCCTAATAAGAAACTAGCTGCCAGTGCTGCCAACTCTGTAGATCTGGGTGATATAAAATTTCCCTGTTCCTGCACATTGAACATCAAGAAACCCTGGCCATTGGTGCAGTGTACATTTAGTGTATCAGATAATATAAGTAGAAATAAAAGTTTCCTATAAGCTAACAATTTGTGGGTTTTTATCAATGGAAAGTGTGACGGTGTTAATACGGACTTGGAAGGAATTATATTTTGAAGTCAGGCTCAAGTTTGAAGGGTTAATAAACTTGCATTTTCTTCCTTCGGTTGCTGTGAATGCAGTAAATTTTTGAGAGAATGTAGAAGAACTGAGCTATTGATCTTTATCAGAAAATACCCAGGATTTAATCTTTTAGTCAAAGCAATGCTTAGCACATCACTGAATGTCATAAGATTGCAGTTGCATTCATTGTTAGTGGTACTGTGCCAGGGAAATGAATCTTGTGGCTAATGTATGCAAATGATGAGTGGCATGTGCAGGAAATGGTATGGTCTAGAAGTGTCGTTAGAAATAATGGAATTAAATTACAAGCATTTGCCTTCCCAGCTTATTGGAATATTTTGCTTGTGTTTACATTGAAATGTTGATGTCAGTGAATCAATTTTTCGTCATTCAGAGAAAGTCTCATTTCAGGGTTTCAGAGGAGTGCTGTGATTTCTTCAAAACTGTGCTGGTGTGGTGTATATGTCTCTCCCTTGATTCAGTTTGTATAGACATTGATTACTAATTTTCATGAAACTCAGTGTGAATATGTAACTAAATAACTTCCTGTGGTCACTTGTACCATCATGGCTGTTGTGAATTTGGTGTTCATAACAGCACTACCAACATTTAGTGTAGAACCTGAAGTTTTGTGTGACAGTATGACGTAAGATATACACAGCTTTCAGTAATCCTTTATTATGTGAAAATGTCAGTAACAACATTGTAGCTGACAGATAATCATGACTTGAACTTATAAATCTGTTTGGTGAAACATTGCACAAGCATCTTGCAGTAGTGTGAATATGTCTAAGACATACACTTTGTAAGCCTTCAGAACTCCAAATGAACAAAATGAGTTTTTTCATACTTAAGATAAAACATAATGCAGTCTGCGCCATTTTATTTGCATGTTTATATGACAGATGGTATCTATCACATGATAAATAAACATACATTCACGTAATGAATGTTGGTGCTTTATTTGACAATTCGTATCTTGTGATGTTTGAGGCATGTCCACTTGTAGGTAGCTAGCCATTCGTATTTGTGAATGTGCTGCCCATTTGAAGAAAACTTGGCTATTGTGATGGGCTGATATAATTATCACATACTGTTACACATTCACCTGTGATTTAAAAAAACAGTGCTGTTAGGCATACCTGTGGGTGTGTTTTAAGTTATGGGTGTTAGATTCATTAACATTCTCGTTTGCATAACCCAATTTTTCCCACAAGAATTGTGCAACACTGTTTTGCCAGCACACCTTGATCATTCTAATTCCTGCACTAGGCAAGGGATCACTACAGACACACATCCATGACCACTAGACATGCGGTCTGAAGATGGGAATATTTATTGAAACATTGACTGCACTTCGGAAGTGAGATGACTGAAGTGCAATGACATACATTAATTGTGTTTTGAATTTCCTGCACCCCAGAAGGCATATCTTAGACAGATATTAGATTTTTAAAATGTGTACTTAGTGTATACTGTTTTGCCATATTTCCTTGCTGTGTCACATTTTTCTTACATATTTTCTTTTTCAACCTATATTTTTCAGATTAAAATTAAGGGCCGACATGAAAGAGCACTTTCCAGATAAAGCAGATACATGTGGAAAAGACATTACCTCACCAGGTTTTTTCCTTTCAGTTAATTTGCAGGCCTTTCTTGTGAACTGTTGTGACTAAAAATATTTAAAGTAGTAAGCAGTACAGCGTTGTGAAGTCCTATCAGGAGCTGTGCTTATTGTACTCATGTTTTTTACACATTATATAATCTCCTGTGCAGGAAGATGCAATTGGATACGTTTAGAATGTATGGAAACAGAGAATAAATATATAAACTCAGCATTGTTATTGTTATTTGTTTTATTATAAAATCACATAATGTTCTGATCAACTTCCTGGCACTGCTACAGTTCAAGAGGGAAATTTCTAGTACTGGTATTTCATTATATTTTCTATGCATTTTCTCATACAACAATGTCCACTCATATACCCATTTAAAATGTTAACACTGATAAAACCAATACTGCTTGTAACTAAACAAATAGGTTCCAACTCATATGCACTGCCATTTCATGTACCTGCAGCTGCATATGTAACAAGGGTTTGTAGGATGATCATTTACCATTTAAAGACCTGCGCTTGTGTAGGTGAATGCATGTAGGAAAACATGTCTAGGAAATAATTTTATATACTTCAGCGACAAGGAAATTTACTGTATTTGTAAGACATGCTGCATATTCTCTTTTATTTACCACAAGATACCACTGAATTCATAACTTTATCTTTTTCTGTTGTTCAAATAGTATGTTTTTCATGAACAATGCACTAAAATTTAAATACCCACTCCAGTAGGATAAAGGTTAAACTTGTAACACACTATGCTTGTTTACCTAACATATAGCATTACACTGGTTTAAAAAGGAAATGATTAGTTCTGGCATATAGTAAAAGCTCTCCATTTTTTGCGCTGTTGTATGTGTAGTGACAGTTTTCAATTATGCATATCATACTAATAAGTTGTGAGTATGATCAAAATACACGTCTGTTCGTACAGTTGCAAACAGTGTATATCTTTTGCAAGTCAATTTTTAGTCTGTTGGTTTGATTGAGCCATTTCATTCTGTGTTAAAGACTGGTTAAATATGATTTAAAGTAGTATAACATTTTTTGAGTTCTCTGGATGGAAACATGGTCCACCTGTGAGAAGCCCTAGTTGTTGAGAGAGAAAATATCATTAATTATATTAAATGCAATGTTATATACAATTTATGGTGTCCTTATACCCCATCCTGTGCCTCCAAACTGGTGCATCTTAGAAAAGAATGGTCAACATTAAAACGGTTTCTGTTAAAGAGAATAACACAAGGACATTACTGATTTGTTTACACTTTGAAAGTTATACACAGAGCACCCAGAAAGCCGATTGTGAACAATAAGAGTCTGTTCTAGTCACACATGGCGAAAACCCCAAATTAGCATTATTGCCAGCAAAAGCTGTATGTACAGTTCCAGTCACTCTCAAATGTTGCTAGGATATACAATACAGAACACCAGTTCATGAAGGAACAGCTGTGAAGGATCTGGTAAAAAAGACTAAAATTTACACTAGATTATCACTTTTTGAAGTTTCAAGGTAATGTATTTGGGTATTGGAGTCGTTCTAAATAGTAAGGCTACTATTATTTTGTATGTGTAAAGTTCAAGAGAGTAGGCATTTCAGTGCATGAATGTGTTTTTATGTGTAGTGTATACAAGAGATCCTTACAGTATGCCTTATAGTGTGTCCGAGAGCCAGTCTATTGGAAATGTAAGCCACACAACTTGTGAACATGACTGTAAACAATAATAGGAAGATGCGACTTTCCAAAACAAACTGAAGTCACATACGTAAAAACTCAACATAATTAGGCCATTTGCTGGGAACTGCATATGGAGAACATGCTTGGGTACGTTGACGATTGTCATCCTGTTGTGCTCTTCACTGTCATTCAGTAAACGTCTAGGGTCAGTCCATATTCAACTGTAATTTATATTTCAAGTTATTCTACATGTTTTCATCCCTATACGGATTATCATCAGTATTTTGAATACAAACTGTATATTAAGATAAAAGTGCATTCTGTAATATACACTTGATAATGACATCTCATAATTTACCGTCTTTTGATCTGGAATTCTTATTTAAAACCATTGTAGTATTGCAATAGCTATTGTTGTGTTTCTTTCTTAACATAACTAATAAAATATTAAAATCCTACTCTAGTATGGTATGTAGCAATCATCTATTCTGTAATTTAACGGGTGGAGTTCTCATGCTTGCAAGGTGTATGGAATCTGGTTGTGGTTGTATCTAATGTTAAGGTTCTGATTTGTGATTTAATAAATGTCTTAATAAGTTTCCTCCATATAATGTCACTGCATCTAGGTGCATGAAATCGGATTAATATGGATGTATATCTGGTTAATAAAGAAGGTCTAAACCCCAAAAGATATAGAATAATGTAGTAAATAAGACATTTGACAGGTTTATCAATCAAACTCTTAAGTCAGAACCATAACATCAGATATGATAGCTAACTGCAACAAGTTTCCTTACAACTCGCATACCCGCCCCACATGTAAATTACGGAATAGATGATCACTATGTAACTAGAACTGTACCATAATAGATATGGATTTTAAAGGTTTTATGAGAGATGTAAAAATGAAACACAACAACAGTAGCTACTACAGTCATTTTAAGTGATAAGAACTCTGGAACCAAATATAAATTATGAGAATTCATAATCAATTGTATATTATAGTATTCACACTTCACCTACCTTATAAGGCTTTTATGCACAAACCTGATGATGATTCTGATTGTGTTCAAAACTTGAATTATAAAGTAGAGTTATGTTTGGACTCTCCCATGAGTTTTGTTGAATGATGTTTGATGTAATTGTCTGTCCAGAAGTTCTGAGGTTAATAAAATGCATTTGTGTGACATCCTGAGTTCAGTGTTCCTCATGGGCTATCATATAGGCATATATGAGTGAATCACAGTGCGTTAAGTAGACTATCATACTTCAGCAGTTTCGCATAAATATTTCAATGGGCTTTGAGCCACTTACAGCCATCAGCTGAGAAATACATACGTCTAATTTCGTTCCATAATTGATTTTGTTGAAAGCCATATTTTACTCGAGGACATAAGTGATATGTGGCCCCTGTTTGCATATTTTTCGTCCAATATGGATAACATTTAGTGCAGAAGATGTTGACAAAAATTTATTGAGTGACTGTGAACTTCGTGTAAATGGGCGCAGTGAAAGCCGTTCTTTATTTAGTAGACTAGATGAATTTTTACACGCTAAATATCCGAGTTTGGTGAAATTCTTTCTAAGGATTCGGCACATAATGCTGTTGATCATTTGTGAGTTTCGTGAAAATCGGTGCAATGAAGGCCGCACTTTTCATACAGGCGTAAGTGTTAATCGAATACAGGTTACGGTGGGGGGGATAAGAGAGAGAGAGTGAGAATGCGATGGCAAGTCTGTACAGCGTTACGTAGACACCGTTGGGAGGCTTGTTTCAAAGTACGATTTTTAAAGGAAATCTGTGGATATATGTTGGTTTGGTTGGGGATATTTAATGATGTTTTGTGAGAGCGCATTCTACTCTTGCGTGCGATTTGAGAAACCACACATTTTATCATTTCTTTCCTCGTTCGTGGTTTCCCTGTCTCAGTAACGAACGTTCCGATTTCATAGAAGCAGGGAATTTGACTATCAAAAGATTACGAGCTGTATAGATGAGTGTGTGACTGCCGAGAAAAGTTGAGGCACGCAATAGTGCTGCATGTTGACGCCTAGTTGTCGGATGTAGTTGTGTGTAAGCATAATAATAACGCTGCAGAAGTGTGTGGGTATTCTAAGCTTCGCCAGAAGATAGCGAAGAGTGTTCAAAAAGCGGGTACGGAGTACTGAAGGTGATTGTGGCCAAGAGTGGTAACGCTGCTGCACGCTATTTTTGGTGGTATGCGCCGACAGTGCCATCCACCTTCGTACTCGGCCAGTATAGCCACATAACTTCCGGTACCACTCAGCAGCAGGGTTGTGGCCCTCAGAGTCAGAAAATTCCCTGCCTCGGACAGGAATCGGACCCGGGTCATCAAGTCCGTATGCTGCATGGTATGAATGTTAAAATTGTCCCACATTAGTCCAGTCGCCCACTTCGAATTCCACCTTCAACCACCGGCTGAGAAGCACGTGGCTGCTATTATACATATTTCTTACACATGCAGTGCAGGTTAAACATGGAGAACATAAGCGTAATTTGGCTTAAAATATTGGGAGGGAGGGGGGGGGGGGGGCAAATTCGACCATGCGTATTACGAACTTGAATTTATGAAGGAGTCAAGTTAGGGACAGAGAGGGGGCGGGGGAGAGTTTGGTTTGAACCCGGTCTCAATATGCATACACCCTTTTCCCCAGTCTCACCCCAAATTTCAGGGCTATCGATATGTATTAGAACATACTGTAACTGACCATTAGTAACCTATAAACCCTTCTGTAACTACGGTTTGCAGGTAATTGATTGGATCAAGAAATGCGTGCCCTTGATAGTAGGTAATTCAGATGTTTCTTTGTTTAATAGTACCAACACACACTTCAACGCAAAAAATTAAATGCTAAGTTACTCATACCATGCATATTTCCACATTCAATACATCAACCAACAAACGCACTCAGTACAGTACAATAAAGTACAAATCATAAAATACAATCCATGATAAGTATAAAACTTCTATATGTTTCGGCACAGGGGTTCCATCCTCAGGGAATCTTCTAGGACAAAGGAATACAAATCCAGTATGCTTATCTGGGTACTGATCGCCTTCACTGGAATCATTAAAATATTAAAATTCTGGACATTTTAGTATTTTCTCCTATTTAACTCGGTAGCCAAAATAAGTAGTCTGAGGTAGAGGATGTATTGGAGGGACATTTGCTTCCCCCTCCCCAAAAAATTACGCCTTATGATGGCGAGTCTATTGTTGAGGGGACGTTAGTATGGTACGTGCATGACCGGATTCGATAATATTCGTACAGCATTGATACACTTACTTTAGCAACTTGCCACATAACCCAAGGACGCGTGATGCCGGTGCATGCTGTGCAAAACGTGCGCCCATTTTCTCCTCCGTCATGTCTTTGTAATGGATACACCCACTTTCATTGCAGTCACGTGCTTCAGCATGCGACAGACCGGAGATATACAATAAAAAGAACAGCTTTCATTTCAGAATTCTATGACCCTGCCCTTCTGGTATACGCTCTCAAAAAACTTCCTGTTGGTACAGCTGCAGAAACGTACAGAAATCCTCAGGCTACCAGATTTTCAGATTGTAGGCATATCCACCATTAAAGCTAGAATTCAACACTAGCGTACCCTTTGTTCAACATTCTGTTTTTGTTACCGCTTAACAACTGATGAGCATAAAATGGCTGCTTTATACCAATTAATTCTACAGTGCTGTTAGACACATTGTGTGTGTATGTGTGTGTTTGTGCGCGCGCCCGCCCGTACGCGTGCACATTTTGTTCTTGTGTTAATTTCTATTTCCTGATAACTCATATGACTATGAAGTCAGGGCCGCCGAGATCGGGTTCGCACCCGGGCGAAAATTGTTTTCGGGCCCCCAAGCAACGCGGACCGGCTAAAAGTCTACACTAAATCGGAAAAACTCTCAGTTGCAGAGTCAATTGCAATTGGTCTGAAAGGTTTAAATTTTAAATCGACAAATGTTACTACCGAGAAAGACAGAAACATATGGAGCACAGTCGGGCCCTGGACCCGTTTCCGAACCTCCGGACCCCAGCAACTTGTAACGACTTCCCCCCGTCTCCTCGGCACTGAATGAAGTTACGGGGTTGACTTTCATACTAGACATTCTGAAACTAGTGTAATTATTAATGCACATTTAAAATTTTCTGCAAGTGCTACATATGAATTTTACCCATTGTGCTTTATATGGAACTTGAAATTAAGAAGCTGCTGTCACCCTACTTCAGTCGTTCTTACGAATGGATACCAACGGAATCTATTTCATGCATTTAAACTGTGGCGAAACTACGCATGAGCCTGTTGCCAACCAGTTACCCGGGAAAGTACTTACGACTTATACGTTCCTTCGAATGCTTCAGTTTGTACACGTATGTAGTGTGTTTATCCTAGCAGGGTGTAAACTTGTAACTTCATAATGGGCCCTCATGCATTTGGTTATCCACTCATATACGTAATTTACATAAGTGTTACACTTATAATTAATAATACATTTTAAATTGATTCATATTCTGTTATAGATAATATGTATGGTCACTCACAGTACAAAATGTTCATGTGTTGGCTCAACTTCAAAGTGAAGTTGCTGCCATGGTTTTTATGTTGCATTAAAAGACATTGACAAGAGTTCTATAATTTTCTAAAATATATTACTGCACAGACTTTGAGGATCGCACCTCTAGGTTAAGTGAGAACTGCTTCCGTTGCCAGTTACGGAGCTCACACGGTCAGCAAGTTGGTACGGCGTTAGGAAATGGTAGGAAGTCAGAGGGTACAGTGGCAGCTTTTAGTTGATTTCATACTAAGATTCATTAAGTTCCGTCAATATGTGTGCATGGTGACACCATAATAAGCTTGTACTTTCGTTTAAATTAATAATACATTAAAATGTTACAGGCAGTTCCCTGCCATGCGTGGAACGTAAAGAGTAAGAGGTTCCTAGCGTGAACTGTCAGTTTGTTCACCAGAACAAACACTGCGTGCAAATACGCTATCTTTTCGTAACATGTCGAGAGATGCAGAATATTTTTTTGAAATGTGCAAAAAGTGTTAAATGCTGTAAAATAATGTAGCTTTCTGAACTGTGTCGTAGTTTATTTCGCTAATTCATCTTACCTAATTACATTTTAACGTTCGCTACCATTCGTGTAAGTACAAATAAACATAAACAGGCCACTTGATCAATCTGCATATGTTGTATGTGACCTTATTAAGGTAAATGGTACTGGTGGACGGAAGTAGCGTTGTTTGTATTCTTGCAGAAAGGTAATACAATGTGCACACATACTTCTTGCGTGTTTTGACTTCTGATAAGCTGCCAATAACAGATCTCGGCCTATTAACTCAAATTGCGCGTGTCGACCATAGCAGCAGGTCGCGTTGTTTTCCACGTAACCCTAGAGCGGGGGCCACATAGCGATCGTGTGACTGCATGACGTCATTAAGCATCGGCACGTGTGGCGAGGCGTGGAAACAACCGTCTGCTCAATTGCAGGGCAGCGCCTGTCGCGCGTTTGTACGCGTGTGTCCGATAGGTGACTTTGTGGGTTTACAGTAGCCAAGTACGAGAGTTTGTGTTCCTTAAACATTCATAATGGGATATTCTGATGAGTGAGGTGTTTTCTAATGTTCTTCTACAGACCGGATAATAATGGAATCGTCGACGTCGTTTTGGGAAGATTCGCCATCGGCCAATCAACATGTGAAGTACGAAAGGTGGGTTCTAAGATTGGGTTGGATTTCATTTCCTTAACCATTATCATTCATTCATGAACATGTGTGGAGTTCATTAAATTAGCAGGAAATCGGGCGATACTAAAGTATACTATGTTTTGGTGCTTCGCAGTATAGTATAAGTTAGCAACTTCTTAAGTAATTGTTTAGTTATCTTTATGTTTCAGCCCTTGTGTTGCAATAAGTGTTGTGTTTGTAATACGCACACACACCTATCCCTGTGTGTGTGTGTGTGTGTGTGTGAGAGCCAAGTTGTCTGTGCATGCCATGAAGATCTGTGGGGGAGTGGAAGTGTAGCTCCGCTCGTTCTCATCCTCGGCACTTGATGGATGTGAGAGCTCAGCTTCACGCCTCGGCCAGTTTGTCCCCAGGGAGAGAGCCGCCGGTACTGATTAAGTAGGACGTTGGATGGCTCCCAGAGCCAGACAGTGTATAAAAGTATTAACTAGTCCAACTTGCCAGACTCGTTCCTCAGTAATCGTAAGTTCAGCGTGTAGAGCCTACGCATTATGTCGTAGGAGTTGAGAGGCAGGTGTGGCTGTATATGTGTAGAAATAATTAGTATGAATCCAGCATATGGGACAGTGTAATCCGATTTGGGCATTATTGATTTGATTGGTTTGTTTGTTGATGACGTCACGTTCACACCCATTGATCTCCTTGACAGCGATAAGTACGACAAAGTACGTGTCACGTGAAGATGTTTTCCGCCACGTCATTCACGTGATCGCTGTGTGGTCCAAGGACGTCTAAGGTCGGTCTGTGCGCTGAGTACAGATACTGTTGCTGTGAGCTTGTACCTGTGCATTATTGACGGGAATGACTGTTATTATCAGTGGATATATAATCAGATATGTTTTTTGCTGTTATGATAGGCACTTAGGTTATTATCTTTCGATGCGGTGTTTGCTGTTACGAAATGTACGTTGTTCTTATCAATCGAGGTACAGCTTGTATAATCAGACGAGACGTTTATTAGTAGGCGATGTACTTGTTTTATTATTCCATAATCTGCCTCCATGTACGGCGTACGAAAAAATTTCGATCTAGTACTTTTAATTTTATTAAATATAGTTTCATTATCCTAAACAGCAACCAGATATGCAATTATGAAATTTAGCTTACATATGGTTGAAGATTCATTGTATCTGTCGATAGTTTTACTTAAAATGGCACCGTTATAATTGCATTATTAAAAAAAGTGTACAAGTAAATTGCGATAAGAAGAAATCAGAAGATGAAAACGGGTGCACATAACACGTGTACCGCATTTCATACCGTTAGAACTTATAGTGGCCTAGAACAATGCATCAGAATGGATGGAATTAGTATTGCTTGATAGGGCTTACCCCCTCCTCGTATAATTGCCTCTTTTCTGGCATTTGTATGACCGTTAAATGTATTGGAGAAGAGTGGCAGTTTGCTGTAGGCCATGAATTCCAAATTAGGGATTAAATGGACTGTAAAGAGGGTTAGCATTTTTAGTAGTCAAAAAGTGAAACTGTTGTGCCACTGTTGTTGCTTTTTAGAGCAACAATTTATGAAACAGATCAAGGACTCGAAATGCAATAAACAAACAAAACCGTTCTGCGTTCAGTAGACATGTCCGCCACTTTATGAAGATTTTAATTGTATGCAACACACCAACCGACAAATGCACTAAATAAAATACTAATCATAAAATAAATTAATGACAAGTAGCAAATTCTTACATGTTTAGAATCAGGCGTGCCATCCTCAGGGACCCTTCTAGAACAAAGGAATACAAGTGCATCATGCTAATCTGGGTACTGATCGCCCTCACTGGAATCATTAAAATATTAAAATTCTTGTCATAGATTGTATTTTATGCTTTGTATTTTATTGAGTACTTTTGTTGGTTGATGTGTTGAATGTAGGAATATGCACGGTATGAGTAACATAACATTTAATTGTATGCGCTGAAGGGTGTGTTGGTATTATTAAACACAGTGACATCTGAATTACCTACTATCAAAGGCACACATTTCTTGATCCAATCAATTACCTGAAAATCGTACTTACAGAAGGGTTTATAGGCTACTAATGGTCAGTTACAGTATGTTCTAATACATGTTGATAGCCCAGAAATTTTTACTTTGTACTGAAATATTAGTATGGCATGCCAATCTCTGTAATTGTAATGGTTGTTGATACTGCTGTGCAGAGTATTCAACTGAAACCGGAACTGCTCATAGAATGTACTTTAAGAGCCTGTATTAGAAAATATGGTGTCCAATTTTTCTGGACCAGATCGTTTGTCACTTCTCTTCGGATACTTATTACACTGGAATTTGCTGCCGCCTACGTGCGATGTTTTGCAGAGGTGGTTATGCATGTAATCGAAATCAGACAGTCGCGTGCGTTCCGTGATTGGTTGCATGTGTCCATGTGAGCACTTGTGTGCAGTGTGTATCTTGAGTGCAGCTGACAACGAAAGCACTCTTATCATCGTGACAGATAACAGTGCTGAAAAGTGTGTTGCGCCATTTGACGGTGACGTGTATCTCGAAACGTAAGCGTGCTGGATGCGCGTTTTACAACGCGAGTGCGCTTTCTCTGCCTCATTTAATGAAAGCTATACGCAGGATATTTTAGTCGTAATTAGGGACAATTTCTGTTATTGGAATTCCAAACATACGTGTACGGTAGTTCTTTTGAACTGTTACGATATTGCGGGCTGTTATTTTCGTATGAAACGCCAAATAAACCCATTCCAGTCCCAATTCTTTTAAGCTAGATATCTCGTGAGTAGCATATACAAGGGTAAGGTTGGAAATACTGGTCCTGATAAACTGTTTCCTGTCTCAGGAGGTGTGTTTGTGATGGAGAGACCGCCCTTTTTGGCGCGTTTTAATATTATAGAGCGTTGTGTCGGAATACTTAGCATTACTTGCTTATTTCGAGAATTTAGGAGATATTCGGTTCAAATCGCGCCCTGGAGACCGTCTGTTCCGTTTCAGTTTCCCCGTGGTGTTACTGATCTCTTTCCGCTTCCTTCTCAATTGTTATTTTAATAATCCTCCAAACATGCTGGGATAGTAGGTCTGCATTAAATTATGACACATTTGTAGTTACTTCCAAAATATAGGTCCTGCATAAAGTATTCATTTTAAAATGCACGATTAAATTAACTAAATAACTGCGATGCATTTGAAATAGTATTTAAGTCGAAGTAATTTTTTTCTGCCTTCCCTTTCGTCGAAAGTTCAATGTAGACGACTGTTAACTGAGCGGGGCAGAAATGTCAGATGGTGTTTTGGAGTGAAGTAACTAATACAAGGAGATGGGCAATTTATTAACATGCGCGAGTAGGCCTACATACGTAACTTTGCATTGAGTCAAACAATATGTGCTTATACCTGTTAATAACTAACACCTTTCATTGCTTTAGTTAATTCATTTCAAAGCCCGTCAGCCCACCTCTAGCACTGTGAGTTACCCTGATTGTCTGCCCTGCATGACATGTCCATGATGATCAGTTTACTGGTTTTTGTGACTACGGGTCATGGGCTTATAAAACAGCCAGGAGTCAGTCTATGTGGGTTGAAATTTACATGTGTGTGTGTGTGTGTGTGTAGGCTTCGTGCCGCACATGAAGTGTGATTTTGCAAGCCATAAACATTTACCTGCATATAGAGATCCGCACAAAACGTGAAGTTGCTTGACCATAGCAGTTGACGAAAACGTTATGATCAGAGGTTGTATGCATGTCCAAAGAAGATGTCTATTATTCATTGTTCCCGCTGTTCTTCAGGTGTACGGAGGTGAGAACGTGAGGTATCAACGAGACCGAATACCCCAGCCATTGTATCTTGATTGACATCAGTTTTCTCGAACGAGGGAATGGACGTTGACGATCTGTTGAGTATCCCCACAATCGCTTGATTTAACCCCACCCCACTTTTTGTTGCGGGGTTACTTGAAGGACGCGGTGTACGGCACGAAGCCAGCAACACTTTAACACAGCTGTGGCAAGAAATTGGACGGTTTTGCGCAGTCATTCCAGCAGCAGTTTTGGTGGCCGCTTGTCATTTATTTGCTCCAGTTGCGCTGACAGATGGAAACGTTGGAAAACTTGATGCGTATGTTGGACATCATGGAGTCTGTTTAAATGTGTTACAAGGACAGGGGCAGTTATAAGAGAGGAATCGACACCTTGAAGTGGATCTATCTATTTTATTGTATTCTTTTTTCATATTTCGGGATCTCAGGTGTCAGTTCATATGGCATACATTAATTACAAACCGAGTATGGTCCGTTTGAGTTACTGCAAGGAAGACATGCCTGGTTACAGTCCCGTATTAAATATTTTTTGCAGATGCGCTGCGATTCTTACGTACATAGGCTGCAGAACAAAGGTAAATTAGTCAGAGACCTAATATTACGTACCGCGAAGAGCTTTGGAGGTGAAATACACGGACGAAAGGAGGAGTGAGCATTCCGGCAGATACAGTCTTCATGTTATACACCTCTTGCGAATAGCGAATAAAATAGCAATGGCCCTCTGTTGGGTTCTTCTCGGGCAGAACTTGCGAAACTTCCCGCTTTCGAAGTTGACGCATTCGCCATATTGTTGTTACTGGTTGCAGAAAATTAAAACAAGACAGGCAGTGCTCGTATAACATAACATTGAGCGCTTTCGCATAGCCATTGTTGCAGTGGAAAAGCAATAAGTATTACATGTTACGAGTGTGTATGTGCTTTCATGCCTTCGTTATGCTGCAGGAAAATCGCAGCTTTTCTATGCTGTATTATATTGCCATCTGTGACCTGTCCTACTGTACCACATTTTTCCATATTATCTCATAAACGGCACGAAATTCTGAAAAGAAAATTGAACGTGAAATGTTTTGATTTCCTCTACAACTTTTGCCTGAAACATATCTCATTCTAAGAAGAGTTGGGCGAGATGTTATCATAAATGTACATAAGCATTCTTGTAAAATACCCTTTATTATTGTCAAATTTTAATGAAACATGAATTTTCTCGACATATATTTGAGAAGTTCTCAAATATCAAATTTCATGAAATTCCGTCTGGTGGGAGCCGAGTTGTTACACGCGGACGGACAATGACGGAGCGAATAGTCACTTTTCGCAATGTTGCGGTCGCACTAAAAAGTATGTCGTTGAGGGTGTAGCACGCTGTTCGTATCAGTCAGTAGGTTTAAGCACAAGAACGGATACACAGCATGATGATCTCATTAGAAGTCTACTTTCTCTCATTTTAAGCAAGGAAAGTGGATGTAAGAGGGAATTTGTGGGCGATTCTCATGGGTTAGAGAAACCAAAGTCGTCAAACATATTACTTTGAAGCCCGTTAGCGTAGTGACAAACCATGTGGGATTTGTGGTGGACAAAATGGTACCGGGGCAGGTGTATATCAGATTGCTTCTG
>Ga0123355_10000813_pt1 | contig 42746 bp, 45 predicted proteins | sample TergutEmb28metaG_3_FD_89872 | JGI IMG/M metagenome (GOLD analysis project Ga0123355, IMG submission 89872) | Embiratermes neotenicus P1 segment gut microbial communities from Petit-Saut dam, French Guiana - Emb289 P1 | ecosystem: Host-associated > Arthropoda: Insects > Digestive system > Gut ...
AAGCGGACTCCTTAACTGTCAACTGTAAAGCTACGCTCCAGCATTATCCGGGTCGCCGTAGTTTTGAAACCTTTCTCCATTTTGGTAAGACATTACGGCTTCAGGCCCCATAGGTTCCATTTCGGCTCTGGCGCGCTCCAAATGTTCGTGGTATGCTGAAAGAATGGCGCTTTCAAGAGCTACCCTTGCTTGGGGCGTTATGGGGTGACAAATATCCCTAAAAACGCTGTTGTCGTCTTTGCGGCTTGGCATGGCCACAAAAAGGCGTTCGGGCCCTTCGATGACCTTGATATCGTGTACGGCCAGATCATGGTCGATCGTGACCGAAACCAGCGCTTTCAGGCGGGTATCCTGATACGTTCTTCTCACCCTTATATCGGTTATATTCAAATGAAAGACCTCCCTGACTTGTCCATGTTGCCCTTTGTTGGGCATGTGTTTATTATTTTTCCGGTAGGAGTAATTATACATCCCGTTTAAGTAAAACATTGCGGTTAAGCTTTCAAAAAAATGGCGAATTTTTCCTGTCAAAATATCCTATAATAAATTATAGTTTTTGTGGTTAATTTCAAGTATAGCGAGGCGAATAACATATGACTCTTGACAATTTACTAAACAAGCCTTGCCGCATCCACTTTATTGGAGTGGGCGGCTCGGGGATTTTTCCGCTTGTTCAGATTTTTCACAGCCGGGGTCATATTCTGCAGGGTTCGGACAACAACCCCGGCGACACCATAGAAACGGAAAAGCAAATGGGCGTAACCGTTTATATGGGCCACAAAGCCGAACAGGTGAACGGCGCCGACCTGGTAATTTATTCCGCCGCGATTATGGAGGATAACCCTGAGCTTGTGGCTGCCCGTGAGCAGGGTATCCCTGTTTTTGAGCGCACGCAGATATTGGGGTGGCTTTCCGGCAAATACACCGACTGCATCAGCGTGGCGGGCGCTCACGGCAAAACCACCACGACCGCACTGCTCTCTCAGATTTTGATATCCGCCGGGCTGGATCCTACCTGTATCATTGGCGGAAAGCTTCCTCTCATACAGGGGAGCGGGCGGGCAGGGAGCAGCTCGATCATGGCAGTAGAGGCTTGCGAGTTCAAGGATGGATTTCACCGTCTTGCTTCCGATATTGCGGTTATACTCAATGTAAACGCCGATCATTTGGATTACTTTGGCGATCTGGACGCAATCATCCGTTCTTTCCGGCAGTTTGCCGAGAACGCCTCCCGGCTTATTATTGCCTGCGGGGACGATAAAAACACCCAAATCGCCCTGCAAGGGGTTAATAAAAAAATACTGACTTACGGGTTTAATCCCGGGAACGATTACACCGCCGAAAATATTGAGATTATTGATCCTCTCCACCAAGATTTTGATCTAATGTTCCAAGGGGATAAACTGGCGCGCATTTCCTTGCGGATACCCGGACGCCATAATATCTTAAACGCTTTGGCTGCCTGCGCCGCCGCTTTGGCGGTGGGCGCCACCCCAAAACAACTGGCAGAGGCCATTCCCGGTTTTCGCGGCGCTGTCAGGCGCTTTGAATTTCTTGGCAAAACACGTGGGATCACCATAGTTGACGACTACGCACACCACCCCGCCGAGCTGGAGGCTACCCTGAAAGTAGCCATGGAAATGGACTACAATCAGGTGTGGGCGGTATTCCAGCCTTTTACCTTTTCAAGAACCAAGTTTCTTTTGGATGAGTTTGCGCAGGCTCTTAAAATTCCCCAACGCGCTGTTATGAGCGCGATCATGGGTGGGCGGGAACACAATACCTACGGGGTTGAAACAAAAGACCTGGCTGAAAAAATTCCCGGCTCGGTGTGGTTCGAAACGTTTGAGGAGATCACTGATTACGTTATGAGAAACGCGCAGGAAGGCGACCTGGTGATCACGATGGGCTGCGGCGACGTATACAAATGCGCGTATATGATGCTTGATTGGGAGTCCGTTTAGCACCCTAAAGGTGGAACTTTTTTCAAAAAATTTCTTGAGCGGGGTGCAGCGGCAGCGCCCCTGCCGTTAATAAATCCAGCCGGGCTGCAAATAATATATTCGCCAAATCAAATCAGGAGGAACCCGCACATGGCGAAAGCAGGTATGCGCCGCCCCGATCCCAAAGACGCCCACGGCACCGAAAGCAACAAAAAACAGCATATCAAAAAGAATGAACAGCCCCCTGTGCCCGAACTGCAGGGAAAGGCAAAAAGCGGCAAGGATAAAGCTCGATAAACCGCAATCAAAGCGGAGGGTTTCCCCTCCGCTTTGATTGCGCCCGCGTAGCCGCGCTTGTGTTCTTTGTACGAATACATGGCCTTGAATTCCCCGGCAAAATCCGGCGCTGTTATGAAAAAATATACTTGACAAATAAGACTTTATACATCATAATAAAAAATCAAGTTATCAACGTCGCAAACGGCGTTGCGGACTAACACGCGCGGCGCTTAATTCTTCAATATGGAAAGGATGGAATGTATTAAATACAAAAAAGTCGTATAAAAAACTATGGCTGAGACTGCGCGAATTCATTTAACGTAAATTTGAGCCTTTTGCTTAAAAAACAAAATCAACCAACTGCTAAGGAGGAAATTATCATGAAAAAAAGAACCCTTGCCTTACTTGTTTGCGCTATGTTGCTCTTTGCGGCTTGCGGTAGCCCTGCTCCGACGACCCCTCCCGGCGACACCCCTCCCGCTGACACACCACCTCCCGCTGAAACTGTCAGAATGATTATGGCAACCGGCGGCACCGGCGGCACGTATTACCCCTTTGGCGGCGCTATGGCAGCGGTTATAAACGAAAACACCAACATGCAATTCACAGTTGAAGCCACCGGCGCTTCCGCCGCAAACCTCCGTCTTCTCGAAGCAGGCGACGCTCATGTGGCCCTTGCACAAAACGACGTTATGTACTACGCTTTCAACGGCGTGGGAACGTGGGTAGAGCATGATCCGATCACTAGCCTGGCAACTTTGATGACCCTTTACCCCGAAACCGTACAGATCGTTGTGGACGCCGGTTCCGGCATCTACAGCGTTGAAGATCTGGCCGGCAGAAGAGTTTCTGTTGGCGACGTAGGCTCCGGTGTTGAAGCCAATGCGCGTCAGGTACTTGCTGCCCATGGCATTACCTTTGATGACATTGAGGAGTTTAACCTTGGCTTCGGCCCTTCGGCTGATGCTATGCGCGACGGGCTACTGGACGCTTTCTTTGTCACTGCGGCGGCTCCCAACACCGCTGTTATGGAACTGGCAACAGCTCGCGACCTGCGCATCCTCAACATCGACGAAGCGCGCGCTGCGGCCCTGATTGCCGATTATCCGTTCTATGTAAGAGTTACCTTGACTTCTGACGACTACGCATGGCTAACCGAGCCTGTACACACCTTGGCTGTTCAGGCCACTCTGGTTACCACAATCGACTTGGATGAGCAGCTGGCTTATGACATCGTTAGAGTTCTCATCAACTACGCAGCCGACATCGGTCACGCCCGCGGCGCCTATATCAACGCAGAAAACGCCGTATCGTCGATCAGCGTAGACTTTCATCCCGGCGCGCGCCGTTTCTTTGAAGAAATTGGCGCATTAAGCTAACCCAAGTTTGGCGGTTAAAAATCGGAAACATATTATATTGGCGGGCACGGCCCTTGCCGTGCTCGCCATTTTTGTTGTTGCGTCCTTATCTTTCCGCGCATCCTATCTGGTGCTTACGAATGATCGCACAGGCGTGGTTTTGCTGCGGTATCGCGCTGAGCAGGGAGATAAATTCTCGATCAGTTACATTCACTCGGTCAACAAAAGCCCGGTGACGGAAATATACCAAATCCGGGATGGCAAAATAGTTCTGACAGCTCTGGAATTTGAAACTTTTGGAGCGGGGATGCCCACAGAGCTTGAACCCGGACAAAGCCTGATCCGTTTGCCCGAAGGCGGTATACGCATAGAAGGTTTTGACCGCATAATAGTAGATCTTCGTTACAATATCGGCCACGGCGCCGATATTGTGTTCAGTTTTGAAGAACGGCAAACTGCGCTTGGTTCGCTGGACGCGGCAGGGCAGCCGGTTCGAATATCTTTTGAGGAAATCAGCGTTTGGCAGCGATTTGGTCTGGCGCGCTAGGAAAGACATTGTTTGGGGAAGCAATATTTAGGAGGGGTCGCTCATGGCGGATGAAAAAAAGGATCTGCGGCAGGAAGCGGAGTTTACGGTGGATCCGGATGAATCCGTCGAATTAACTAAAGAAGAAATCGAAGAAATAGCAGCGAAATATGACAAGGATACAGGCGCTACCCGCCGTTTTGAAGGACTGCCAAAGACGATAATGCGCTGGCTTTGCGTAGGCTTTACGCTATTTGTGTTGCTCATGAACACTCGTTTATTATGGCCCCCGCAGATGCACCGCGCCGCGTTTGTAGGTCTTGTTCTTCTATACGCGTTCCTGTTATACCCGGCCAACAGAAAGAAAACTTACAAAGCCAACTTTCTTCCCTGGTACGATCTGGCGCTGGGTGTTATCGCGCTGATCTGTTTCTTTTATTATGTGTACAACTTCAGGACTATCGTTGGCCAGCAGGGCACATTCACGCAAACTGATTTTTACTTTGCCGTTGTGGGGATTGCCCTCATTTTTATCGCCTGTTACCGAGTTTTGGGCTTGCCTTTGATGATTGTTGCCGGGCTCTTTCTCGCTTACGCTTATTTTGGCGTACACATTCCGGGGCAATTCGGACACGCGGGCTACCGCGTGGAGCGTATTTTCACATTTCTTTTCTATACAACCGAAGGGGTTCTCGGCACGCCCACCGCTGTTGCCTCTACTTTCATATTTGTCTTTATGTTATTCGGAGCGTTTTTGGAGAAAACCGGCATCGGCCAATTCTTCATCGACATAGCTGTTGCCCTTACCGGACGGGCGGTGGGCGGCCCCGCCAAAGCGGTCGTCATTACATCCGCCTTGCAGGGTACTGTCACCGGCAGTTCTGTTGCTAATACGGTGGCGTCCGGCACGTTTACTATCCCGCTGATGAAGCGCTTGGGTTACAACAAGAATTTTGCGGGCGCGGTTGAGGCTGCGGCGTCCACCGGCGGGCAGCTGATGCCTCCTATTTTGGGCGCGGCCGCTTTCCTGATGGCGGAAATCACCGGAATCCCCTACGCCCAGATTGCTTTGGCAGCTACAATCCCGGCGTTGCTGTACTTTACCTGCATCTTTGCTTCCGTTCACTTCGAGGCGAAAAAAGCCGGTATGCGCGGTATGCCTTCGGAAGAAATCCCAAAGGCCCTTCCTTTGCTGCTTAAGAAAGGACATTTGATGCTGGGCGTTCTTTCGATCGTCTTTTTCCTCTGGCAAGGTTTTACCCCGACGCGATCCGCCCTTAATGCCATTTTGGTGGTCATTGTAATAAGCATGTTCCGCAAGGATACCAGGCTTACGCCCAAAAAGTTTATCGACGCGCTTGAAACCGGCGCGCGCAACACTGTTGGCATAGGCGTGGCATGCGCCATGGCCGGTATGGTTGTCGGTGTGGTGGTTATGACCGGATTGGGAATCACTTTCGCGAACGCCATGTTATCTTTGGCCCAAAGCATAGCGCACGAGAATCTGCGGCTTATAATCGTGTGTTTTTTCACCATGCTGGCGTCGCTTATATTGGGCATGGGCGTGCCCACGACGGCTAAGTATGTTATTATGGCCACCGTGACCGCGCCTATACTGGTGCGGGAACCTCTGGGCTTACCCTTGCTGGTTGCGCATATGTTCGTGTTCTACTTTGGAACCGACGCCGATATTACGCCGCCTGTAGGGCTGGCGTCTTACGCCGCCGCGGGAATCGCGCGGGGTTCTCCCATCATAACCAGCGTTATAGCCACCCGCTTGGCTATCGCGTCGTATGTCATACCGTTTATCTTTGTCTTTAACCCGCAAATGCTGTTTATCAATGCGAATGCTCCCGAGATGATAAAAATTGTAATTACCGGGCTTATAGGCATAGTGGGATTAGCTTCCGGACTGAGCGGCTTTCTTATTATCCGGATGCACTGGTATGAGCGCATAATTGCTATTGTCGGCGGGTTGCTGATGGTTAACCCCGGTATACTGACCGATTTGGTTGGCGCTGTGATAATTGTCATCCTTTTCCTAATTCAAAGGATGCGCGCAAAGAGACTGCCTCCCCTTTCCCCGGCTTAGCAAAAAAACACCGTATTAGGCGGAGCAGACGGGAATTTACTTACCCTGCTCCGCTTTTTATTTATCAAAGTGAAAAGCGGTGATTATTGCATATGGAAACAATACCCGCAAAAACTATTGTATGCAGGGCACAAAAGCCTTCTTATTGGTTTGGCGCCGATTACAACATGAATATTTATCGGGGTTGCTCCCACGGGTGTATTTATTGCGACAGCAGAAGCGATTGTTACAATAACCCTAACTTTGACGCCGTTAAAGTCAAAGAGAACGCGTTGCGGATTATAAGGGATGAGCTAAGAAGAAAAGTTAAAACCGGCGTGATTGCAACAGGCGCCATGAGCGATCCTTACAACCCGCTTGAGCAAAAGTTAAAGGTCACAAGAAACGCGCTGGAGCTGATTAATGCGTTCGGTTTTGGCGTGGCGGTTGCCACAAAATCAGCTCTGATAACGCGCGACGCCGACATACTCAGCGATATCAAAACACATTCGCCCGTGATTGTAAAAATCACGATCACAACAGCGGACGATGATATATGCAAAAAATTGGAACCATATGTGTCTGCTTCATCAGAAAGGTTTGCGGCGCTTGAGGCTTTGGCTTCAAATAATATTTATTGCGGCGTATTAATGATGCCGATCCTGCCGTTTATAAACAACAGCGAAGAAAATATTCTGGAAATTCTAAACAAAGCAAAAAACGCGGGAGCATCGTTTGTTTATCCCGCTTTCGGAATGACGCTAAGGTCGGGAAACCGGGAATACTACTATGAAAAAATCGACAAGCTGTTTCCCGGCATGAAGGAAAAGCACATTAAAAGATATGGCGACCGGTATAGCTGCCCCTCTCCGAAAGCGAAAAAATTGTGGGAAGTATTTGCGGCGCAATGCGAGCGGTTAGGTATGGTTTATGATATGAAAGCGATTACAAGCCGGTATAAAATGGGCTATAACGATCAACAGTTGACATTCTGATTTTTGGGAAAGAGGAATTATGATGAGAACGAACATTCTTGTTATTTTTACGGGAGGCACGATTGGATGTACTCCCCCGAAAGACGGCATAAAAAGTGTGGAGATAAGCGATAAGCCCGTTCATCAAAAAACTATTGAGGATTATTTTTTGCTGACCCATTATATACAAACGAATGAACAATTTTATCGGGAGAAAAGCATAACGTTTGAAACGATAGAACCGCTGGCAACCGACAGCAGCAGCATGACAATCGGCAAATGGAACGCTTTAATCAGCGCTCTCAAAGAGGAATCAGAAAACATCGAAGCAGGCAAATACGGCGGAATCATTATCACGCACGGCACGGACACACTGGCTTATACAGCCTCTTTAATCGGCGTTTTGCTCGCTCGTTTAGCGATTCCCGTGGTTTTTGTTTCCAGCAATGAGCATTTGCGATCGCCGGTTGCAAACGGGCACAAAAATTTTGCGGACGCGGTAAGTTTTATTTGCTCGCAGTCAGGGAAAATATCCGGCAAATATGTTGCGTACAGTTATGATCTCAAAAAAACTATCATCTATATCGCTACGCAAATAAAAAGTTCTCAAACATTTATACACAGATATGAAAGCCGCACAGGCGTTGATTTTGGATATATCCAAGCCGGGATTTTTTATTTAGATGACATTTGCAAAGCGAAGCAGTTGCATGTAGACGGCAACGAAAATATAAAGAAATTCATGAAAGATATAAATCGCGAAAATGAAAATTTGCTGGATCTGGTTTCGCCGCTGGAAAGCAATATTATGATAATAAATCCTTATGTAGGTTTGGACTACTCCTGTTTTAAAATTTCACCAAACATCAAAGCGGTACTGCACGGCACATATCATTCTTCAACCGTTTGTTTAAACACCGGCATTGGCGAAGAAAAAAATAATGCGCAGTATTTACGCGGCTTATGTGAAGAAAAGAAGATAGGTTTATATTTTGCGCCGTATGAATCTAACGAATACGCTGACGACAGCAAATTTAAAAAGATATATAATTCAACTCAGGAGCTTGCTTACGCTAAATTATTGGTGGGCTATAATGTTTTTAGTAAAGGTACAGAGCTGGAAGAATTTTTAAAAGTTGATTTCTAAAATTTTCTCCCGCGCAAACGGCCTATTGAAAAAAGGTAAATTCTGTAGTATAATGACTGATCAAGCGCAAAAACACGCAAAAAACATGTAAAACCCTGCCTGCGGAGCAGCTTTTCAAGACTGCCGGTCGGCGGCAAACAGCAAACGGGGGAAAGAAGATGTCAAACAAAAACTACAAGTTCGAAACGCTTCAGGTTCATGCCGGACAAGAAGTGCCAGATTCGGCAACAGGCTCCAGAGCGGTGCCTATTTACGCCACAACTTCTTATGTTTTCAAGGACAGCGCCACAGCGTCGGCGCTTTTTGCCTTGGCCGAGTCCGGCAATATATATACCCGGATCATGAATCCCACGTCGGATGTATTCGAAAAGCGTGTGGCTGCTCTGGAAGGTGGAGCGGCGGCGCTGTCCCTTGCAACAGGGGCGGCAGCGTTAACATATGCCATACAAAACATTGCGCTGGCCGGCGATCATATTGTGTCTGCATCCAATCTTTACGGAGGTTCACTCGCCCTGTTTGCCAACACCCTCAAAGAGCAGGGGATTGAAACCACCTTTGTTGACCAGACAAATCCAGCAATTTCGAAAAGGCGATAAAAGAGAACACCAAGCTTATTTTCGTTGAGGCTCTGGGCAACCCCAACTCGGATCTGGTTGACCTGCGCGCCATAGCCGATATTGCCCACAAACACGGAATCCCCTTTGTTGTTGATAGCACTTTCGCTACGCCTTACCTTTTGCGCCCGATCGAGTATGGCGCCGATGTGGTTGTTCACTCGGCCACAAAGTTCATGGGCGGGCATGGGACGGTAATGGGCGGGGTTATAGTAGACACCGGAAATTTCGACTGGGCGCAAAATGACAAATTTCCCGGACTTTCCAAGCCGAACCCGGCCTATCACGGCGCTGTGTTTGCACAGGTGGCGGGGAATCTTGCGTATATCATAAAAATGCGGACAACATTGTTAAGGGATCAAGGCGCGGCGATTTCCCCATTCAATTCGTTTTTGCTGCTCCAAGGTCTGGAAACGCTTTCGCTCAGAGTTGAACGCCACGTGAAAAACGCTCTGGCAGTCATAGATTATTTGAAGAATCATCCTCAAGTGGAGCGGGTAAATCATCCTTCTTTAGACACTGGGCGGCAAAAAGAATTGTACGACGAGTATTTCAAAAACGGCGCGGGCTCGATTTTTACAATTGAGGTCAAAGGCGGAGCGCAGGCGGCCCGGCGTTTTTCCGAAAGCCTTAAACTGTTTTCTTTACTGGTAAACGTAGCGGACGTAAAATCATTGGTTATACATCCGGCCTCCACCACCCATTCCCAGCTAAACGAAGCGGCGCTTCTGGCGTGTGGTATAAAACCGGGCACCGTGCGCCTGTCAATAGGGATCGAACACATTGACGATATTATCGCCGACCTTGAGCAAGGATTCGAGCAAACTAAATAAGAGAGTATGATATATGGAAATTTATGCTGATAATGCCGCCACCACAAAAATAAGCCGGATAGCCCTTGAGGCTATGACCAATTGTATGGAATCGGCATACGGGAATCCGTCCTCGCTGCATACCGAAGGCCAAAAGGCCGCGCGTGAGCTTTTAGCTGCGCGCCAAGTAATGGCAAAGTATCTTGGCGCTGCCGACGCGCGTGAAATCTACTTCACTTCCGGCGGAACCGAGTCGGACAACATCGCGATTATATCCGGAGCCATGATTGGCGAGAAAAAGGGCAAAAAGCACATTATCTCACATGCCGCCGAGCATCACGCCGTTACGCACACCTTGGACAAGCTGCGCAAGCAAGGCTTTGAAATCACGCTGGCGCCGATTGACGAAAGCGGCATTGTGAGCGTAGAAACGATTGAGGCCGCAATGCGGGAGGACACCTGCCTTGTGACCATCATGTATGCCAACAACGAGATCGGAACCATAAATCCGGTGGCCGAAATCGGCGCGCTTTGCCGCTCGCGGGGGGTGCTGTTCCACACCGACGCCGTTGCGGCGGCGGGGTATCTGCCAATTAATGTGAAAGAGCAAAACATTGATATGCTCTCCGTTTCCGGGCATAAATTCCACGGGCCCAAGGGCGTTGGGTTGCTCTATGCGCGCAAAGGGGTTGCGATTACCAACTTGCTTGAGGGCGGGGCGCAGGAAAGCGGAAAGCGCGCGGGAACTGAAAATCTGCCCGGTATTGTGGGAATGGCCGCCGCGTTTGAGGACGTTTGTGTTAATATGGAAGAAAGCGCCCGCCATCTGACTGCTCTGCGCGACAGGCTGATCGCCGGGCTTGAAAAAATCCCACACAGCATCCTAAACGGGGATCGCCTGCGCCGTTTGCCGGGCAATGTGCATTTTTGCTTTGAGGGTATCGAGGGGGAATCTCTCCTGCTGCTGCTTGACCAAGTTGGCGTGCGCGCGTCTTCGGGTTCGGCCTGCACTTCCGGTTCCCTTGAGCCCAGCCATGTGCTGCTGGCGATCGGGCGCCCCCACGATATCGCGCACGGTTCGTTGCGCCTTACGCTCACCCATGACAACACCGAAAAGGAAGTGGATTACATCATCGAAAAGGTAACTCAGGTCGTAGGGCGGCTGCGCGAGATGTCCCCGGTGTGGCGTGATTTGCTCGAAGGGAAGAAAAAACATGCTATATAGTGAAGCGGTTATGGATCACCTGATGAATCCGCGCAATGCCGGCGCGATTGAAAACGCGGACGGCATAGGCGAAGAAGGAAATACAACCTGCGGCGATGTTATGCGCATGTATTTGAAGATTGAAAACGACGTTATAACGGACGCGAAATTTGAAACCTTTGGCTGTGGTTCGGCGATTGCGGTAAGCTCTATGGCAACCGAAATGGTTAAGGGAAAAACGTTGAGCGAAGCGATAAAGCTGACGAATAAAGAAGTGGTGAAAGCGTTGGGCGGCTTGCCCCCGCATAAACTCCACTGCTCTGTGCTGGCGGAAAACTCGATTAAAGCGGCGATTAAAGACTACTACGAGCGTAGCGGCCTAATCGCCCCTGATATTATCCTGAACAGTGAGCTGTAAACTTCTGGTTTTTTCCGTAGGGCGCGATGTCCCGCGTGCCCCGTATTGGCTAGCTAAGATAATTTATATACTGCGCAATGCAATAAACTAAAACTTTAGGGGCGTGTTTGATTTATGAGAAGATTGTTAATTATGGGATTGTTGTTGGTTGCGCTTCTTGTTTTGGCGGCTTGCGGTGGCAATGGTGGTACTGGAACATCAAATATGGCAGAGCCTGAACCTAGGGCTAACCTTCAGGGGAGATTAGATGAGGCGACGGCTCAAAGACGAGAAACGCGAAATGAAGATGGACTGCGCTTCGAAGATTATTATACTTTTGGAGACACTTTTGTAATTTTTGGCCAATGGGAATTTACATTTTTAGAAAATCCGGTTGTTATATATCCGGTTCGTGAACCCTTGGAGGGGGAGCTAGATACTGTACTGGGGCCTAGATTTGAACGGGCTTACGAAAATGGTGTCGTAGCATTTCCTGTTATCGTAACCAATGTTTCCGGAGTGTATCAACCGCAAGGTATGGTTTCCGGCGAAGTAATTCATGACCCATCCGACAACAGGCAGGACTGGTTGGGAGACTTAATTGTTGCTCCTGCCATTATGTGGAGGCAATGGTTTGAGACAGGAGAATTTCCCCCGCTTGGCGAACTGAATGAACCCGGTAGCACTTCCGAGGGATATATATTTGCTATATATGGCGGCGACGGTGATTATTGGTGGACTTGGAGTAATGTTCATGTGAGATTGCCTATTTCAAGATAGGTCAAAACTATTGCACCCGCCGCGAATTTTTTTCTTGACTGCGTATCATGTAAAGGGTTATAATTAAGCATTCTAATATTCTGTCTCAAAAGAGAGGGGAAAAGACGTCTATGAACAAGACGCGCAAATTGCTTACAATTCTGTTAGTTTTGGTGCTGTCTCTTGGTATGTTTTCAGCTTGCGGAGAGTCGCCGGCTCCAACGCCCCAGACCCCGGTCACGCTGCCGGCTGAGATCGACCCCGATGAGCTTGGCCCGGTCTTCCGGATCGGCATAGCCCAACTGGTGGAGCATCCGGCTCTGGACGCCACCAACGAAGGCTTTTTGGCCGCGCTTAGGGAAGAGGGCATCCTGTTTGATTACGACTTTCAGAACGCTCAGGGCGATATCCCGACGCTGAACACCATCGGTCAGCGATTTGTCAGCAATGATGTAGACCTGATATTTGCTATCACCACCCCCGGTGTTCAGGCGATGTCCGCCGCAACGGACACCATCCCGATCGTCGGCTCGGCTATCACCAGCTACGTCAGGGCCGGAGTTGTTGAAAGCAATGAGGCTCCCGGCGGGAACGTCACCGGCGCATCCGATATGAACCCGATCGAAGCGCAAATCAACATGATCCTTGAATTCTTCCCCGATTTGCAGACCCTTGGCATCGTTTACTCCTCCGACGAGGCGAATTCGGAATATCAGGCGCTTCTTGCCGCTGCTTACGCCGAGTATTTGGGACTCACCGTCGAGAAAGGCACCGTGACAACCACGGCCGACGTTCAGCAAAACATGCTTTCCATGGCGAGCCGCGTGGAAGCCATCTGGATACCTACTGACAACACCCATGCCAACGCCATAGCGGTTGTGGGGCAGGTCAGCATTGAAACCGGAGTGCCTGTCTTCCCCGGCGAGGAAAACATGGTTATGGGCGGCGGCGTTGCAACAGTAAGCGTCAACTATTTTGAGCTTGGACGTCAGGCGGGTATTATGGCGGCGCAAATTCTGAGAGGCGAGGGAGAACCCGCCACAATGCCGATCCAGTTTGCGGCGCGTTACAACTATATCGTCAACGGTTTTATGGTGGAAGAACTGGGAATCGAAGTTCCCGAGCGGTTTAGGGATTCCATTGTGTTCCCGGAAAGCTAATAAGCCTTTTTTGTAAAACGTAAAGAAAAAACAAGTCAAGCGCCCACTCTAGCGTGGGCGCTTGGAATGTGAAAGCCTGTTTGAAAGGGGGGGACGCGCTATGCTCATATTCCAAGGAGCTGTTTCGCTTGGGCTTCTTTGGTCGCTTATGGCCATTGGCGTTTACCTTACTTTCCGGATACTCGGAATGCCTGACTTGTCGGTCGAAGGCACCATCATTCTGGGCGCCGCCATGGCCGCAAGCTGGATTTCGCAGGGAGGCAACCCCTTTGTCGCCACATTAATGGCTATACTTGTCGGTTGCGCCGGGGGTCTTGTAACAGGGATTTTACATACCAAGTTTAAAATCCCGCCTATTCTGGCCGGCATATTGACTATGGTAGCCTCTTACTCCGTTGTGATCCGCATTATGGGCACCTCTAACGTGCCGCTGCCGCCGCATGGGCCGCGGCGTGTAATTTCTGTTTACACCTTTTTGCAGGAAATGGGGCTTGCCAGGCAAATTTCCATAATAGTGCTGGGCGCTGTCGTGGTGTTTGTAATCGGCGCGGTTTTATACTGGTTTTTTGGGACAGAGCTGGGCAGCGCGATACGCGCTACCGGAAACAACCGTCAAATGGTTAGCGCACAAGGCGTAAACACCGACACCATGATAATAATATGCCTGATGATTTCAAACGGCTTGGTGGGCATGGCCGGGGCTTTGGTAGCACAAAGCCAGGGGTTTGCCTCGGTTGATATGGGTATGGGAACCATTGTTATCGGGCTTGCCTCTGTCATTATAGCCGAAGTGTTGTTCCGTGTCCGCAGCTTTTGGGGCAGGCTTATATCGCTGGTGGCGGGTTCGATCATCTACCGGCTGATTATAGCAATGGTATTGGAACTTGGAATGGCCCCCACAGACCTACGGCTGTTCCAGTCCATCACGGTGGCGATTGCTCTGACCTTGCCGCTTATCCAGGAAAAGCTCGCCAAATTCATTGAGAAAATCAGCGGGCGGAGGGTTTAAGATGCTTGAAATCAAAAACCTGAATAAAACTTTTAATCCGGGCACTCCGATAGAAAACCATGTGCTGCGCGGCATTTCACTGACACTGAACCGCGGTGAATATGTAACACTGATCGGAGGCAACGGCGCGGGGAAAAGCACTCTGCTCAGCGGTGTGGCGGGAACCTTTTTGCCTGACACGGGAACCATAACTATAGACGGCATCAACGTTACCAACCTTCCTGAGCACAAACGCGCCATCTACCTGGGACGGGTGTTTCAGGACCCCATGATGGGTACGGCGGCTAATATGAGTATCGAAGAAAATTTGGCTATGGCTTACCGCCGGGGTAAACGGCGTTCCCTGCGCTGGTTCATAACCGAGCAGGAGCGAGGCCTCTATCGGGAAAGGCTGTCCACACTTGAGCTTGGTCTGGAAAACCGCCTTACGGATAAAGTCGGGCTTCTTTCAGGGGGGCAGCGCCAAGCGCTGACTTTGGTTATGGCTACGCTCAAAGAGCCGCGGTTGCTTTTACTGGACGAACACACAGCGGCACTTGATCCCAAAACCGCACCCAGAGTTCTGGAAATCGGAAGCCGGATCATTGAAAAATACAACCTCACCACCATGATGGTAACACACAACATGAGGGATGCTATCCGTCATGGCAACCGGTTGATCATGATGAGCGCGGGGCATGTTGTACTTGATATTTGCGGTCAGGAAAAACAAGAATTGACGGTAAAGGATCTTGTAGCCAAATTCAGCCAAGCCAGTGGTGAAGAGTTTAGCCATGGCCAAGCCCTTTTGGGATAAGAAGGCGCCGAATACTTGACAATAAGAGTTTTACTGTTATAATAATACTGTTCGTAAGGACTGTGTCCATTCCGCGAATCCGCAACAACCACACGCAGAGATGGCTGAGCTGGTCTAAGGCGCACGACTGGAAATCGTGTGTAGGCTAATACCCTACCGAGGGTTCGAATCCCTCTCTCTGCGCCAACAAGAACAAATGCGAACGCCTCCCCGGCAAAGAAAAACCGGGGAGGCGTTCGTATTTATATTTCCGCTTTAATAGGCTTTGGTGCGGTCATATATACTCATTCCACTTTAAAAAGCATCCACTTTTTTAAAGACGCGGTCTTGCAGACCGCGTACGGCGCTTTGCGCCAGGAAAACCGTGTATAGCAATTCCACTTGAAAAACATATGGCTTTGATCCTTGGGGTTAAATTACCCCCCAAAGCCTTCAAGCAAAATTCTCAGTCCTATAAAGACTAGGATAACACCGCCTGCAAGTTCGGCTTTTGAGCGAAATTTCAAGCCGAAAACGTTGCCAATTTTTACGCCGGCCATAGATAAGAAAAGGGTGATAATTCCGATATAAGAAACGGCGTGAATGATATCAACTTCAAGAAAAGCAAAAGAAACTCCGACAGCGAGGGCATCAATACTGGTGGCGATGGCAAGTGGGATCATGCTACCGGGCCTTAGGGAGATTCCCGGAATTTTGGATTTTTCGGACTTGCTATCTTTTTGGAAGCTCCCAGCAATCATTTTGCCGCCGATTATGCACAACAGGGCGAAGGCGATCCAATGACCGAACGCATTAATGTAACCGTAAAACCGGGCAGCGAGCATATAGCCGGCGAAAGGCATAATAGCCTGAAAAGCGCCGAAGTACAGTCCGACGACGAGGGCTTTTTGGGCGGTAACTTTGGGCAAGCTGAGCCCGGCGCAAACGGCAACGGCGAAGGCGTCCATCGAAAGGCCAACGGCAATAAGGATAAGATCGGCAAAGCTCATCAGACACCTCTAATAGAATGCAATTACGCTAATACTATATTATCTTGTATGAAAAATCAATCAAAAAATGCCTGTAAGTTTTACAGGCATTTTCCGTTTTGAGCGGCGCATAAAATTGTTCTGTAATACAGATCGGCCGCGCTATTAATATATTTTTACTTTAAAGCAGCGATAATCTCTACCTCGCAAAGAGCGCCCTTGGGCAAAGCGCTCACGGCAAAGGTGGATCGCGCCGGCTTAGGGTCCGCAGTAAAATACTTGATATATACTTCGTTAAACGCAGGGAAGTCGGCCATATCCACAAGGAAACACGTTGCTTTTATTACTTTGTCAAAGCCAACGCCATTAGCGGCAAGTATGGCGCCAACGTTTTGCAAAACTCGCTCAGCTTGGGATTTAACGTCGTTTCCGACCATTTCTCCCGTTTTGGGATCAAGCGGTATCTGCCCGGAAGCAAACAGCAAATCCCCATATCTAATGGCCTGAGAGTAAGGCCCGATAGCGGCGGGCGCGTCCGGAGTATTGGTAGGAGTCAACATATGGGTATTCCTCCATTTTTATAAATATCATAACACGAATTAAAAGCTTTAGCAAGATATTCCCGAGATGTTATTATGGTTCTCTCAATCAACGTTTCTGGCAACTATTATAAAAAGATAACCGCAAATGAGCGCAAGGGTAAAATTGCCGTCTCCGCGGAGCAGCAGAAAAACAGCAAGGGCAGATAAAGGAACGAGAACGGCAAAACTTATCAGCCTGGAAATCACGGGAACCAGCCCAGGATTAAGGTAGCGCGCGCAAAGTACGCGGACAATGCGCCCGCCGTCCAGATTCCCGACCGGCAGGAGATTAAAGGCGGCAACAGCCAGGTTGGAGGCCACCATGAGCATGGCGCGCATGGACTGAAAAGCAAAAAAACGCCAGAGTAGGGCGACTATCAGGTTGGCTGCAATTCCTCCGGCGGCGACGACAAGTTCTTTTTGGTAGGAAATGGTGGGGCTTCTTGTCATAATACGCACGCTTACCGGAGTTAAACTTATTTCAGTAATTTTAACCTTACAAAAGGCCATGACGATAATATGCCCAAGCTCGTGAACCAGCACAGGCAAAGCGATATACCACAAGAAGATCTGGCGATCCAACAGGATAAAGAGGGCGATTAATGCAAAAAACCAGAAACTAAGCCTCAACCGTATATTCAGGATGGGGATGGTTAGGATCACCTTATCACTCCACGCCGTGTCTTCGAGCTGTAGGGGCGCTCGAAGACGGTATTGGATTTATCTTTCAAGGCCGTGTAAAGGATCGGCGTACAGCCCTTCCACAATGACGGAAAAATGCAGGTGCGGGCCGGTGGCCAAACCGGTGTCGCCTACTTTCGCGATCCGCTCTCCCTGATTAACTTTCATGCCCTCTGCTACCAAAATTTGGGAACAATGTGCGTAAAGGGTTTTCAGGTTATGGGCGTGGCGCAAGATAACATACTTGCCGTAGATAGAATCTTCACCGATGCGCTCGACAGATCCCGGCAGCGCGGCCAGAATCTCCTGTCCGTGGGGTGCGGCTATATCCACGCCGTTATGGAAATCGAGGTTGCCGCTTATCGGATGTACACGATACGCAAAAGGAGAAGAAATTACGCCGGTTACGGGGGGAATCAGCCGGGCATTCAGGAGGAAAGGGGCTAGCGTATTGCCTTGGGGAGCGGAAAGCATATCAAGATGCGGCAAATTCTCCCTGCCCAGCAGATCATTTACAAATCTTTCCACTGTGGTGAAGAATCCCGCGGTTATGCCTGCCAGTTCGGCGAAATAATCGGAAAGCCCTGTGCCTTCACCGCTTCCCACCAAGCTTGTGTATTCCTGTTTTAGGTGGGCGAAGCTTTCTTCGTTAACCGTTTTGGCGATCCGCGCCGTCAGCAAAATCAGGATGCACACGATAATTTGCACTGTCATGGCAACGGCTATTGCATCAACGTTGGGTTTGCTTCCGGCTCCGGCAGTATTTGATCGGGAGCGGCGGATATTCTTTTTCGCGGCCATAACATCCCCCCCGGAAATAAACGTATAGGGGCGCACCATGTACGCCTGTAGGCTTGTTTAATTCATTTTATTCGGGGAGAAAGACAAAAATGCCTGCGCGCGCATAAACTGGTGGCAAATACAAAAAAGGGGAGAAAAGGATGGAACGCATGAAACGCACGGATTTTATGCCGGTACCAACCGGAGGGCACAGATTGCCGCCGCTAAAGTACGCGTATGATGCTCTTGAACCGGTTATTGACGCGAAAACACTGGAACTTCACCACAACAAGCACCACAAGGCGTATGTAGACGGCCTTAACAAAGCGGAACTGGCAATGGCGGAAGCGCGCAGGCGCGGCGATTACCAGATGGTAAAGTATTGGGAAAACGAGCTGGCGTTCAACGGCTCCGGGCATATCCTTCACTCTGTCTATTGGGATATCATGACTTCCCCGGGGACGGGCGGCGTGCCGGGTGAATACACCGCGTTTTACATAAATCAATATTTTGGAAGCTTCGATGCGTTCCGCGCGCAGTTTTCAGCGGCGGCGAAAGCTGTCGAAGGCTCCGGTTGGTGTGTATTAGGGTGCAGCCCGTCATTTTTCCGGCTTGAGATACTGCAAAGCGAAAAGCATCAAAACCTTACGCAATGGGGGATAATCCCTATCTTGGTCTGCGATGTATGGGAACACGCGTATTATCTGGAATATCAAAACGAGAAGCCCAAATATGTGGACGCATGGTGGCAGCTTATAGACTGGAATGCGGTAGAACAAAGGCTGCTACGCGCATCTCAGGGGATATTGCCGATTTTTCCGGTTACATAGCAGGGCGCGTTAATAATTTAATCCGGGCAACAGCATCAGCTGTTGCCCGGATCGTGGATATGAGGACAGATGTAAAACGTTTAAATCCGCCTGCGCCGCTTGTAGGAAGAACGGTGGCGTCGGTTTTTGTTGCGCACGATCATAAGAGCAACATATAAAATTACAGCCAGGATGATAAAGATTATCGCGACTCTGACCCCAAACAACCTAGTAATCGCTCTGACCTGATCCAGCAGCAGCAGCAGCCGGGAAGCTTCTATAGTTTCGGCGGCCAAAAGCGCTACCCGGCCCAACTCCTGGTCATAGAGAAACAACCTTAAATATCCTATATGCTCCCCTCTTTGAACTGGGGCATTTACCCAGTCGGGCACTTCGTATATCCGTGTGAGGCTGGCGGCGGGGTCTATATCCCTTGCAACCAGCGCGGCAAGGCGATCGGCGGTTTCCAGAGGAAGAAAATCCTGGCTTGCGTTAAGGCGCAAAGGTATCTCATGCACGCGCATGTTTCTTCCGACAAGCGTCATAGTCCGGAAGTTATCGAACACCCAGTCATATATATTCCTGGTATCGACAAAGGCGTAGTTTTCCGGGAACACGGCGGCGGTTTCCGGGTTTATAAAAGGGGCGTCCATAACAACCAGCAGATAAGTGAAGCCATCCCTGGAGGCGCTGGAAATAAAATTGCGTCCGGCCTGCGGGGTGGAGCCTGTTTTTATTCCGCGCAGATGGGGATAAAAATGTCTGTTGCCGGGAACTTGCATGGTAATTGTGGTGGTCCATTCCGGCCTTGCGTTTCTGTTAGCGGGTCTGGCTACATAGCTTGTGGCGGTAACGATATCCATAAAACCGGGCAATCCCATGGCATGTTTGGTAATCATGGCCATATCCCGCGCGGTAGTCACCATTTGGGGATCAGGCAGTCCGTTTGCGTTGGTAAAGTTTGTATTTGTGGCTCCAAGCTCCCGGGCGCGCCTGTTCATCATATCCACAAATTCATCTTGATTGTCCCAGCTTCCCGGTTGTCTTCCCGGCTGGCTGCCGCCTATGTGGTCGGCTATTATCATGGCTATTTCGTTTCCCGACTGAAGCATAAGGCCATGCAAAAGATCATGCATGGAAAGCTCATCCCCCGCCCTTAACCCGGCTAGGCTGATCGTCACGCCGTGGGATACCTGATAGTTAAACAGATAGTTTTGTATATAAGTGGGAAAAGTTACCATCACCCGCAAATCGGGGGTGTTTTCCAGCGCCAGAATACAGGTCATGATTTTGACAAGCGAGGCGGGATAAGTGGGTTGATCTGCGTTTCTTTGGTAAATCAGATTTTGTTCATCAAGGTTAAAGAGGTAAACTATTTCGCTGTGGATGCGCATGTTGGGTGCGCGATGAGGTTCCAGCGCGAAGGAAGGCTGTGTAAATATAATTAGCAAAAGGACTGTCAGGGTTGCAGATACTGCTCTTTTCATTTTGACATTCCTTCTTAGCTAGATTATTTTATAAAAAGCGGCGCTGGCGCGGCTAAGTGGCTGAATTTGGTATATATTATAGCAGAAAACAGAATCGTTGACAATTGTCAACTGTCAATTGAAACGAATGAGTTTCTTCGCGGTTCTGGCCATAAACATAACATTACCCGCGTTGAAAGCAAATATGAGCGCAAAGACAAGACCGCTCCAAAGAGGCCATAAGCCCGGCTCTGTCAAAGTGACCCAGACCTGTACAAGAAGCAGCGCGAGCGTAATGATAATGCGCGGAGGCTGCATACTGATGCGCATATAGCGGCGGGTATCCACAGCGCGAATCAGAAACACCAGGAAAAAGCTGATAAAGGTTGCAAGCGCGGCACCGTTTGCCCCCATTACCGGGATAAGCAAAAGGTTGAGGATTATGTTGACGGCAGCTCCCCCGAAAGTGGTAATAGTAACCATAGCGTTGCTCTTGTGGGCGTTGTAGATGGTTCCCAAAAATGTGACGAGGCAGGAAAATCCAACGCCAAGCACCAGCAGGGGCACATATCGCCAGCTTTCGTAAAAATAAGCTGAAACCAGTACGGTCATGATAGGCTTTACCAGCAGTATAATTCCCGAAGCGGCTAAAAACACAAGGGTGTAATAGCTGCGGAAAACAGTAGAGTAAAACCGCTCGCCTTCGGGTGTGTTGTATTCCGTGAAAGCCGAAATCTGCCACGCCTGTATAAATACGGTTGAAACCAGTGTGATCACACGCGGGATCGCTCCCGCCGCCGAATATAGTCCGGTTGCGTCCAGCCCCACCATGTAAGTGACAAAGTATCTGCTCGAAAGGTTTGTCACCCACCAGAACACCGCGGTTGGCATAAGCGGCACGCTGTAGCGCAGCATTTCACGCATGGTAGACCAGCGGAAGCCCCGAAGCGAAAAAAAGCGGTACAGCTTGAGCAGTAAAACCAAAGAAAGGGTGGAAAAGGTGTCGGCAAGAATTGTGGCAAGCAAAAACCCTTGGATACCCATCCTGAGTGGGATAAGGAAGACGATGTTTAAAACCGCCGTAAGTACGGTGGTGGATACGCCGTCCAAAGCAAACAGCCGCACAAATCCGGACGCCCGCACAAAATGCGTGACCACCGAACGCAAAGCGGCGGTTAGGGTGTAAAGGTAGATAAACAGCATATATCCATGATGGTATTCTACCATGTTGACAAGGGGGTAGCACAAAATCAGCAGCGCGTATCCCGAAAAAACTACCACCAGAGATGTGGTAAAAACATCCTTGCGGCGCGTTTCTTTTTCCAAGCCGAAACGAATGACCGCCTCATGGATGCAAAGGCTGATAATCGGAATCATTAAATTCGCGCTGGCGGTTAAAAGATCTCTTAGGCCGTATTCTTCCTGTGTGAATACGCGGGTGAAGAACGGTAACATCAGGAAAGGCAGCAGCTTGGAGCCAAAGGTTGACAGCCCAAAAAGCAAAGTGTTGCTTACAAGGCTTCGGTAACGGTTAGCGCTGCCATTCCCACTCATGTACGCTCTCCTTTCCGTTCCGATTTAGCTATGCCGCATCAGGTTTTTAGTGTTTTTTGCTTATTTTGCAGCATGACAAGCGCCTTTTCGGCGCGCGTCTGACGCGTTGCGGCTTGTTTCGCGCCGCCTATCCAATCGCAATAACCGCGCTTGTAGCCGTCGGCCAAGCTCTGGAAAAACTCTTTTGCCTCACTGTCGGTTTCTATGACGCCGACAAGCTCGTCAGGGACGATAACGGTACCCTTGCTCCGTTCCATAGAATCAGTCCTTTTTGCGTTTTTTGCGCTTTGCCCTGATATAGTTTTCCATCTCAATAGCGTCCTTGATTTCCAAAGTGCGATCGCCCGCCAGATTTTCCAAATGATGTACAAGCTCGTGGCGCAGCACACCCTCAAGCTCTTTTCGGAAAGCTTCCCGGGAAAGATGCCCATAAGCTTCCATCATGGAACCGTAATGGATAGTCACATACCGGCCGAATCCACGGGGTTCCACATTGTATTGCCCCAGTATCAGCAGGCCGTTCTCGTCTGTTATGGCGTCCGGCAAAAGCAAAATGCCGCCGTTTAGTTCATTAAATATAGCTTCCGGAAGACTGTCGGCTATTTCTGTCAGAGCTTCTCTTGCTTCTTCAAATGTAAGCATGAACGGGAATCTAGCCTCCTCTTAACCAATCAAGAACTATATCCATACTGCCGTCGGTTCTGACGTCACCTGAAAAATCAAGGAAAAACAAGCGTTCGCCATTAACGCTTACTGAACCCAGTATTTCATCTATATAACGCACATCCCATCCGCCGCCCTCACTTTCGCCCGCAAATCTGAATATAACGTCAATTTCCGCTCTGCTCAGATCGCTTCTCAACTGCCCATCTCTTATGAGATATGCGTTAAGCAACCCCAACTCGTTTAAAGTAACCCCATCTTCTCCCATAATAAATTCCGCGAGAACAAGCACCGGATGATCAAACCCCTCGATTTGATTTATATAAACCTGTTTGGTCAGCCTTACTTCACCCTGTGTATTGTGGCCCCATAATTGCCAAGGGCCGTGCATACCCACATATTCGATGACTTCAAAATTATTTCTAAAAAAGTCATAGTATATTTGCGCGATCTCACCCGGAAAGTCCCTCTCCTCGTGGTAAACCACATGAGGGTGAGGCGGTTCAATTGGATCAGGCTCGGCGATTTCTTCCTGCGCCGGGGGCTGCGGTTCTGCGGGCGGGGCTGTCTGTTGTCTGGCGCAACCAACAAGCAAAATTAAACCCATCACGAGAATCACAGCCAGCGCAAAACTTTTTTTGATGTTCATGGCAGGAACCCTCCCTTTTTCTAATTTCAAATAGTTCTATCTTTTTAGCATATCACATAGCGCCGCATCAATCAAGCTTAACGATTTGATCAGCGCCCGGTTGACATTACTCATGAAACAGGTATACTTGATATAAAACAGAACAAAACTTACAGTGAAGGTGCGCACATTGCGTTAAAAGACAATCAGGTTAAAGTCCTGAACAGTCCTGCTGCCGTATTGACAGAGCGGTACTTCATGTCCGGCGCCCTGCCGGACAAGCCATTGAGCGGAAACGCTTGAGAAGGCGAAGCCCCCCGCAATGAAGTCTGAGTCGGAAAACCTGCCTTCACTTTGGCGCCATAGCGATTCCACAGAGTATGGATTGGCGTTTGCAATGCACATGTCAATTGTACATTGTTCATTGCGCAATAATCCCAACTCTTAGCGCTGTGAGCGCTGTGAGGTGGGATTTTTCATTTGCAAAAAAGGAGACGACAACATGAAAACCAAAGTTATAATGCTGTTGCTTGCGGCTGTATTGATTCTGATTACCGCATCCTGCGCGGGCGAACCCGCTCCGGTTCCCGAACAGCACTCCGATGCTGCCCGCGTGATATCAATGGGGCCTTCGATCACGGAAATTCTTGTGGCGCTTGGGGTGGGGGAGAGTATCATCGCGGCGGACGAACACTCCGCCGACGTTGCGGGAATCCCGGACGGCATCCCGCTCTTTTCAATGAGAAGCCCCGACCCGGAGCAGATGATCGCGCTTTCCCCCGATATCATTTTTCTGCCGGGAATGCTGCGCTACGGAGGCGCCGACCCGTTTCAGATTCTCTCCAACTCCGGTATAGATGTTGTCGATATCCCGACAAGCACAAGCATAGCGGAAATTATGGAGGATATCCGCACGATCGCGGCGGTTATGGGGGCGCAAGATGAGGGCGAGGCCATCGTTTCTGAAATGGAAAGGGAAATTGACGCAATCCGCGCGTTGGCAAGCGAAGTTGCGCAGACACGGACAGTTTACTTTGAGATCGAAGGCGCGCCGCATATGTACAGCTTTGGCGGTGGGGTGTTCCTTAATGAAATGATTGAACTTGCCGGCGGGGTGAATATTTTCGCGGATCGGGAGGGCTGGCTTTCCGTTTCGCCGGAAGCGGTGCTGGCGGCCAATCCCGACGTTATCCTGACAAATGTGGGATGGGTAGACGACCCCGTGGGCGATATACTCAATCGTCCCGGATGGGAGGCTGTGTCGGCGGTGAGAAACGGCGAAGTATATTTTATCGACACAAACTCAAGTAGCCGCCCTACCCACAATATGATATTGGCGCTTGGGCAGATGGCAAGGGCTATTCATCCCGATAAATTTTAGTCATGAAGACAAAGGTAGTCATTGCGGTGTTTGCCGGGCTGGCTGTGATAGTATTTGGGATCGCGCTGGGCAGCGTGTACATCCCGCCGAGGGATATATTCCATATCATTGGCCACAGAGCCTTTGGAATGCCGCTGCCTGATCACATAGAGCCCGCTGCGGTCACGATCCTGTGGAACCTGCGTTTTCCGCGCACGCTTCTCGCTTTTATAGTCGGCGGGGCGCTATCGGTGAGCGGAGCGGTTATGCAGTCGGTGCTGCGCAATCCGCTGGCGTCGTCGTATACCATCGGGGTGTCGTCGGGGGCTTCCCTTGGAGCGTGCCTTGTTATTCTTTACGGTGTAGGTATCTCTATCGCCGGGATATTCACCCTGCCGCTGATGGGCTTTGCGTTCGGGTTGGGAACGATCATACTGGCGCTTGCTTTTGCCTCCCGCGTTGACGGGCAGATGCAGAATAATACGGTCATACTTGCCGGAATGGTGTTTTCCCTGTTCGTAAACGCGCTTACCACGCTTTTGATGGCGCTTTCAGGGGAGGGTATGCAGCGGCTGATTTTTTGGCAGATGGGCAGCTTTTCTATGCGGGACTGGCAGGCGGTGTTTATTCTGGCCCCAGTGGCGGTTGCCGGGGCTGTGTTTATAACGTGTTACAGCCGCGAGCTTGATATCATGACTTTCGGGGAAGAACCGGCAAAGGCGATGGGCGTCAACCTTGGCAGGGTAAAGTGGATCCTGCTGATATCTTCGGCGGCGCTCACGGGGAGCGTGATCGCTTTTGTCGGCATAATCGGTTTTGTGGATCTGGTGGCTCCTCATATTGTCCGCAGGATATTCGGCTCCTCCCATCGTTTTGTCATACCGATGTCGGCGATGGTTGGCGGAGCGTTTATGGTTGTCTGCGACCTTGTGGCGCGAACGGTGGTTTCTCCAAGCGAGTTGCCTGTGGGCGTGGTTTCGGCGATGATTGGCGCTCCGTTTTTTGCTTATATCTTTCTGCGGGGGAGGAAAAAAGGTGCTAACGCTCAGTGAAGTCTGCGCCGGATACGGCGGAGAGGATGTTATAAAAAACATAAATCTGCACGTATATGCCGGGGAAAACCTTTCGATAATCGGCCCCAACGGCTGTGGGAAAACCACTCTGCTCAGAGCTGTCGCGGGGATTCTTCCGTTCAGGGGCGAAATAAAAATCGGCGAGCGGTCAATCCGCATGATGAATCGCCGGGAAATCGCCGCGAAAGTAGCAATGCTCTCTCAGATATCCGGCGTATATTTTTCCTACACCGTTTTCGACACTGTGATGATGGGGAGGTACGCGCATAATGGAACGCTGTTAGGTTTGCCAAACGCGGAGGATAAAGCCATAGTAACACGCTGCCTTGAGACAGTGGGGCTGCTAAGCGAAAAGGATAGGGCTATAACAGAGCTGTCCGGCGGGATGCTCCAGCGGGTGTTTTTGGCAAGGACCCTTGCACAGCAGCCGCAAATACTGCTTTTAGATGAGCCGACCAATCATCTTGATCTGAAATATCAGGCGGAGCTGATCGATTATTTAAGCGGCTGGGCGCAAGAGGAAGGGCGAGCGGTTGTGGGGGTGTTTCACGACATCAATCTGGCATTGCGCCTTGGCGGCAGCATGATGGTTATGCAGGACGGGCAAATAATGGCTTTAGGCAAAGCGGATGAAATCGCAACCGGCGGTCTGCTCAACCGGGTATACGAAATGGACGTGGCGCAATATATGCGGCGCGGCATGGCGATATGGCAGAGATAGTAGATGGGAGCAATGTATCTATTTTCAATATTTCTGGTTTTCAACTACTGGATAAAATACAGAAAGATAAGCGATACTGTTGACTTTTTGTCCCATAGCAAATATAATATCGTGAACGCCCTTTTTATAATTATTCTGGGCGCGCGGTGCTTATAGTCTGTTTGAACCGGGGTGGTTCCGGAAAATTTTGCGCCCGGCGGTTCTATTCTTTGGGCGTGCCTGCCTTCAAAACCCGGCGCCAGATAATAGCTTACCGTAATATAAGGAGGAAAGAAAAGTAATGAAGTATCGGACATTAACCCGTGTTTTGGCACTGATTGTGGTACTCGCATTGTTTGCGGCTTGCGGCCCTGCGGCAACGACCACTACCCCAGAGACTCCCACTCCCCCGGCGGACGTAACCGATGTTGATGCACAGGAAGTCCACATCGGCCTTCTTGCCCCGCTTACCGGCCCTGTAGCCTATTTCGGCACGTCCGTATACCAGGGATTCCAAATTTTCTTTGATGAATACAACGCCCGTGGCGGATTGCAGATCCGCTACACAATCTTCGATGAAGAAGGCGATCCCGCCAATGCCGTCATCGGCTACAATCACCTTGTCGACCAGGGCGTTACTGCCATTATCGGCTCTGTCACCAGCGGGCCCACCTTGGCCGTTGTTCCCCTCTCTTATGAGGACGGAATGCCCATGATAACCGCCACTTCCACCGCCGCGGCCGTGACAGTTAACGCCGCTACCGGGCAGGTGTGGTCCAACATGTTCCGCTCCTGCTTTATCGATCCTTTCCAGGGGATCAGGATGGCTGACTTTGCTGTGGAAGAACTTGAAGCCACTACAGCAGCGGTTTTGTACAGCAACGATATCGACTACTCCATCGGACTGATGGAAGCTTTCGTGGCCAGAGCAGCGGAAATCGGGCTTGATATTGTTCATGTTGAACAGTTCGTGGATGTCGCTGTTGATCTTAGCGGCCAGCTTACAAACATTGCGGCGCATAACCCCGACGTGGTTTTCTTCCCTGCTTACATCCGCCACGTTGCCCTAATGGCCCCCCAAGCCCAAGACGTCGGCCTTGACGCGGTTATACTGGGCGCAGACGGTTGGACCGGCGCCCGTGCGCAGTTGGAAGACCCTTCCGTTCTTGAGAGAGCTTATTTCCTCACCGGATTTTCCGTAGAGAGCAACGATCCGTTTGTTCAGGGCTTTATAGCCAACTATACAGCGCGCTGGGGCTTGGCGCCCAACATGTTTGCCGCCCAAGCTTATGACGCCGCCATGATTTTGATGGCCGCTATTGAAAAGGCACTGGATGACGGCTACGAGCCTGGCACGGCTGAATTTAAAGCCGCCACCATCAGGCATATGGCCGCCACCGACATAGTCGGTGTTACCGGACACATCACCTATGATGAATTCAACAACCCGCAAAAAACCGCCTTTATCGTTGGCATATACGAAGGCGAATACAATTTCTGGGGCACTTGGTAAACTTTCTCCGCTACAGTCAGAGGGAGAACGGTCGTTCGACCGTTCTCCCCTTACGACTTTAGGAAAGGACTGATCGCGATGCTATCTGTTTCACACTTCATTATAGGGCTGCAAGTAGGCTCGATTTACGCGCTAGTCGCCCTCGGATACACCATGGTTTACGGCATTATAAAGCTGCTTAACTTCGCCCACGGCGATATTATTATGGTGGGCGGCTATATAGCCCTGTTTTCCTTAACTTTTGGCCTTAATCCCGTGATAGCGGCATTACTCACCGTGGCAGGATGTACCCTGCTTGCAGTAATCATCGAAAAACTTGCATATACGCCGCTGCGCTTTGCGCCACGGCTTTCTCTTTTAATAACCGCTATCGGCATATCTATTTTGCTGCAAAATCTGGCGCAGTACTTTTTTGGGGCTCATGACAGGTCTTTCCCCAGAAGTCTGCTTTTTCCTGTGGGAAATATCGTTCTGGGTGATGTGCGTATCGCGTACACATCTTTGGTCACCATTGCGCTCAGCATAGTTTCGATGATCGCCCTTACGGTGCTGGTCAGAAAAACCAAGCTTGGAAAGGCCATGCGGGCGGTCAGCGAAGATACTGGCGCGGCCGAACTTATGGGGATCAATGTAAACAATGTTATCACCTTTACCTTTGCGGTGGGGGCGGCGCTGGCGGGAATAGGGGCATTGCTTTATGGCTTGCGCTATCCGCTTATTGCGCCCACAATCGGGGCCATGTTGGGGCTTAAAGCTTTTGTGGCGGCTGTACTCGGAGGCATTGGCTCGATTCCCGGAACCATGATCGGGGGATACGCTATCGGCCTTTTGGAGGCGCTTGTAATCGCGTTGGGTTTTTCGGGCTGGGTAGACGGCGCGGTGTTTATGGTGCTGATGGTGAAGCCCACCGGAATTATGGGCCGCCCAATGATGGAAAAGGTATAGAAATGTGAGGAATATCATATGAAGCGATTTTCCATCCCCATGCCCGTGCGCTACTTAATCAACACAGTGCTGCTGGTTTTGTTTTTGGTGATAGGCAACCAGATCATTGCAGGCAATATTGCGGGCATAGCTTTGGGCAGAGCCCAGGTTTCCATAATAATACAGGTGGGATTTTTTATAATTCTTGCCGTGTCGCTCAACATGGTTACAGGTTATCTTGGCCAGTTGCCTTTGGGGCACGCCGGTTTTATGGCGGTGGGCGCATATTCGGGAGCCCTTTTTTGGAGAGCTGCCGTTCTGCCGGGACATGCCTCCATTGTGGTCGGACTTTTGATAGCCGGGATAGTGGCGGCTATCTTTGGAGTTGTTATAGGAATTCCGGCGCTTCGCCTGCGGGGGGATTATTTGGCCATTATAACCCTTGGGTTCGGCGAGATTATCCGGGTGGTGCTTAACAATCTGGATTGGCTGACATACGGCGCTCGGGGACTTTTAAATATTCCGCGGTATTCATCCTTTTTGGTGGTGTACATATGCGTCATCATAGCTTGCGCCGTCATTCATGTGATTATGAAAAGCCGCCACGGCAGGGCGATTTTATCCATCCGGGAAAACGAAATCGCTGCTGAGAGCTGCGGCGTTAACACAACATATTACAAAGTAATGGCGTTTGCGGTTTCCGCTTTTTTTGCGGGAGTTGCCGGCGCACTTTTCGCAGGCAATCAGGGCATTTTGATGCCTGCAAACTTTGACTTTATGACCAGCATCAACATTCTGATGATCGTAGTGTTGGGCGGCCTTGGCTCAATGTTTGGTTCGGTTGTGGCCGCTACCATTTTGACCAGCCTGCCCTTTCTTTTGCAGCCGCTCAACGATTACCGCATGATCATTTACTCCATTATGCTCATAGTTGTTATGATATTCAAGCCTTCGGGGCTTATGGGCAACTATGATTTTTCCATGAGCAGGCTGCTCGAAAAAATCGTTAACCGCTTGTTCACAGGAAAAATAGCGGGTAAGATTAAAAAAGTGAGGTGAGCTTATGGCAAAGCGCGACCCAAGAGAGCCCATGATCCCTGAGCGCGATCAACATAAGCGCCCGGTTATGGAGTGCGTTGGCTTAGGCATCGATTTCGGAGGCCTGACGGCAGTGGACGACTTCAACATAACCATAAGCCCCACCGAAATCTGCGGGCTTATAGGGCCCAACGGCGCGGGAAAAACTACTATTTTCAATTTGCTCACCAAGGTTTATCAACCCACCCGCGGCTCCATCTATCTGGACGGCAGGGATACCAAAAATCTTAACACTACTCAGACGAACAAGGCGGGCCTTGCCAGAACGTTCCAGAATATCCGCCTCTTTAAGGGAATGACGGTGTTGGAAAACGTGCTGGTAGGTTTGCACAATGAAATGGAATACAGCATTGCCGAAGCGATTTTGCGCCTGCCCTCATACTGGCGCTCCGAAAAAATCGCCAGGGAACGGGTGCTGGAGTTGCTCTCCATATTTGATATGACCAGCGTGGCCGAACACAAAGCGGGCAGCCTGCCTTACGGTTCTCAAAGAAGGCTGGAAATCGTGCGCGCCTTGGCCACGAACCCCACCGTTTTGCTTTTGGACGAGCCTGCGGCCGGTATGAATCCTGCCGAAACCGAAGAACTGATGGAAAACATCAAAAAGATAAACAAAACCTTTCATATCGCCATCTTACTGATCGAACACGATATGCACCTGGTTATGAATATTTGCGAGGGCGTGGCTGTACTCAATTACGGACGGCTCATCGCAAAGGGTACTCCCGCCGAAATACAAAAAAACCCTCGGGTCATCGAGGCGTACTTAGGCACGGGGGGAGGCGAAGCGGGTGCTTAAAATCAAAAACATGAACGTCTATTACGGAAACATATACGCGATTAAGGATATAAACTTTCATGTAGATGAAGGAGAGATCGTCACCCTCATAGGCGCGAACGGCGCGGGCAAGAGTACCATCCTTAAAACCATTTCCGGGCTTCTTCGCAGCAAGACCGGTTCCATTTCGTTTTCCGGCGAGGAAATCGGCGCGACTCCTTCCCACGCCATTGTAAAGCGGGGGCTGGCTCAGGTGCCGGAAGGGCGCAGAGTATTCCTGCAAATGAGCGTGCAAGAAAATCTGGAAATGGGCCACTACACTCAGGCGGGCGCCACTATGGCCGAGCGGATAGCGAATGTGTATGAGCGCTTTCCGCGCCTGAAAGAGCGGTACAAACAGATAGCGGGCACTCTTTCCGGCGGGGAGCAGCAAATGCTCGCGATGGGCAGGGCGCTTATGTCCAAGCCCCGGCTGCTTATGCTGGATGAACCGTCGATGGGGCTTGCTCCCCTTCTGGTGGAACAGATTTTCTCGATCATCCGAGAACTCAACGACGGCGGAACCACTATTTTGCTGGTGGAACAAAACGCCCACATGGCCTTGAAAGTAGCCCACCGCGGCTATGTTCTGGAAACAGGGCGGATAGTCGCCACAGACAAAGCGAGTGTCCTGTTGCAGGACGACGCTGTTCGCAGGGCTTATCTGGGTGGGTAAATCGCGAAGCCGTTTTCGAATTGTGTTGACGGTTGTGTTTGCGCTAATATTTTTAATCAGCCTAATTCAGGGATTCTTGTTCAGGTTTGGGCTTGTGTTTCCATTTATCGCCATATCGCTTGCAGGGTTGTGGCTTTGTTTGCGGTGGGATGATTTTGCGCGAATTTGGACAAGACTTCGAAAGCATTTTTGTGGTAGAATCATAACGAACGCAGTGGTCATGCTTGTCGCTGCTGTGATAATTGTCTGCGCTGTGATATCGGGACTTATGGTGAGCGCAATGAAACTGGAACCGCCCGCCGGTGATACGACTGTAATCGTACTCGGCGCGCAGGTGGTCGGCGACCGGCCGTCCCTCATACTGCAATTGCGTTTAGAAGCCGCGCTTGCGTATCTTGACGAAAATCCCGCGTCAGCGGCGGTTTTGTCGGGAGGACTTGGCAGCAGCGCATACATATCTGAAGCCGAAGCCATGAAACGGTGGTTAATGGCAAACGGTATTTGCGAGAGCAGGCTGTTTTTGGAGGATCGATCAACTTCTACATATGAAAACATAACATTCTCCGAATTTATAATAGCGGAAAACAGCCTTCCCCAAAACGTGGTAATCGCGACAGACGGCTTCCATATGTTTCGAGCGCATAATTTGGCAAGGCACGCAGGGTTAAACCCAAGCGCAATACCATCGCGCACACCGCTTAGACTTTTGCCTTTTTATTGGGTTAGGGAAATCGCTGCGATTTTGGTTAGTTTTTTATAATCGAAAACACCTCCCGGAAAGATGCTCCGGGAGGTGTTTTTGCGTTAATATATAGCATACTGCCAATTTTCAATCCCCATTTTCCAGCTACCGGGTACGCATATATTCGCGCACCGAAACAAAACATAAAAACAAAAAGGTGCGATGATGATAAAACGGAAACTTTTGATTTGCGCGCTGATGATTGCGGTGTTATTTAGCGCTTGTGCTTTGGACGGCAGTTCCGCCGATGGCTTCGGAGAGGGCGTCTATCATGCCCGGGAGCGTGCAAGCAGATTTAATCGCGATATAAGCAAAATCGACTTTACGGGGATTACCTATACGCCTTGGGATATAGGTGCCGCGGCGGATTTACTTGAAAGGCAGAGCAAGCGGGACTGGACAATTATGATTTACATGATCGGCTCCGACCTTGAGAGCTTGGAGGGCGCCGCTACAGCAGATATCGCCGAGATGCTTGAGTCCGGGGTTGATACGGACGCCGTTAACGTTATTTTGCTCACCGGGGGCACAAATTTGTGGCGCAACAATGTGATTCCGGAAAATGAATGCGTGATATGGAGAATCGAGGCCGGCGAGCTTGTTCAAGTTTCTGGGATCGGCCTGTTAAACATGGGGGATCCGGGAACACTTGCCGGGTTTATCAATTTTTCGATGCGGAATTTTCCCGCTTACAGGTATGGTTTGATTTTTTGGGATCACGCGGGCGGCTCTATCGCCGGTTACGGCCACGATGAAAAATTTGACAGCGCGCTGACTTTGCTGGAAATGAACTACGCTTTTGAAAGATCGGATATCAGCCATACAAAGCTTGAATTTATGGGTTTTGACGCCTGTCTTATGGCTACGGTGGAAATGGCGGTTATAGCGGCGCCTTACGCAAATTATCTGATCGCTTCCCAGGATCTGGAGCCGGGCGACGGATGGGATTATACTTTTCTTGGCGCGCTGGGCAGAAACCCGGAAATGGATGGGGCCGCCATCGGAAAAATAATCGCCGATTCTTTTATGGATTTTTACGGGCGCAGGTCGCCGTATTATCTTACGCTGTCTGTGACAGACCTTTCCCGCGCGGGGTATGTCATGGACGCAATGGATGCTCTCATGGCCGTTGCCTCTCATGATTTGCTAAGGAACAGGGAGAACACATTCGCGGTGCTAGCGAAAAGGCGGGGCCGCACCAAAACCTTTGGGAACGGAAGCCCGAGGGATAACGAATGCGATATGGTCGATCTTGCGGATATGGCGAGAAAGCTCAAAGATATTTACCCGGATGAGGCGCGCGGGCTGCTTGATGCGCTGGATTACGCCGTTGTTTACAACCGTCACAACTCCGATATAGATCTTGGCGGCTTGACGACGTTTTATATTTACGGCGGAAAGGAAACGGTGGCGCTGACCTTGGATATCTACGCTTCCCTTGGCATGAGCGGAACTTATACGGCGTTTCTTAGATCTTTTGCCGATATCCTGACAGGCGGAGGCCCGTCCGCGCCGGAAAGCTGGCTGAAAACACACCGCACGCTCTGGAAGCCGGTTGATGAAAGCTGGGGGCGTTACGCGCAGGTCGGTATAAAAAACGCAGCTATCCCCGATCTTGTTTCGGAGGACTTGTGGCCAAGCATCGGAGGGGAGTTTGTCTGCCTTTATGAGATCGAAAGCTCATCGGATAGATCGCTGTATGCGGTTCCGGCTTTGCACAACGGTAGAGACGTAAATCTGATTGTACTGCGAAGCGCGGAGCATCCAAACGGAATAATTCTCGGCGCGCGCCAAAGGGAAGGCTTTGTTCTGCAAAAGGGCTACGATGAGATTACCTCGGGGGATACTGTTGCCTTTTATCACAGGGTAAAGGATTTTAGCGGCGCGGAAAAATGGGAGCAATGGCGCAAATCCGAACCACACACCGTAACCGAAGCTTTTGGCATCGACTGGCGGCTTCCGGACGATAGTTACTACTACGGATACCTGCAAACGGATATCCACCAAAACGAGCACTTTTCCAGTCTTACCCGCTTGGCTCCGAAGGCTGCATAATCCCTGCCCCTGCCCCGCGTGCCTGGCCAGGCACGCGGGGCGCTTTGAGTTATGAAGACAGTCGTATTTATTTATAAACACTTCATTGTAATTCTTTTCGATATCTTATATAATAAGACCATTGAAATACAAGCCTTGGGAGGTCTGGCTGTGCCACTCAAGGAAATAGTGGCAAACAGCGGCGATTAGTTTTGGAGTCCCCCAGAGGAGGGTTAACACAAAATGTATAAAAACATCCGCGAGGAATGCGGCGTATTCGGGATTTACGGGGATGCGGCGTCAGACGCGCTGACTCATACGTATTTGGCTCTTTACGCGCTACAGCACCGTGGGCAGGAGAGTTGCGGCATTGCTGTCAACGACGACGGCGTGATCAGTTATTACCGGGATGTAGGACTGGTACCCGAAGTTTTTACCAGTGAAAGGCTGCAACAACTTGGAAGCGGCCAAATGGCGGTTGGACATGTGCGTCATGCATATGACGGCGTCAATACCCGGACTAACGCTCAGCCGTTGGTGGTGCGCCATGTTAAAGGGACGCTGGCTATAGCTCATAACGGAAACATCACAAACGCTGCCCAGCTGAAAGAAACCTTAGAGATGCAGGGCGCTATTTTCCACACCACCACAAATACCGAGGTGATGGGCCATATAATCATAAAAGAGCGCCTTGAAAGCAATTCCATTGAAGAAGCCTTGGAAAAGACGATGAGCCGCGTTACGGGGGCTTACTCTCTGGTTATAATGTCGCCCTCCAAGCTTATCGCGGCCCGTGATCCTGTCGGCTTCAGGCCATTGTGCATGGGTAAGATGGGGGAGAGCGTTATCTTCGCTTCCGAAAGCTGCGCTCTTGATGCTATTGGAGCTGAGTTTGTAAGGGATATCGAACCCGGTGAGATTGTGGTGGTAAACAAAGACGGGATTCGCAGCATCCGCACTCATGTGCGGGGTGAGCGCGGCCTGTGTGTTTTTGAGTTTATTTACTTTGCCCGGCCCGACTCGGTAATTGAAGGTGTGAGCGTTCACGCAGCCCGCCTAGAAGCAGGCAGGCTGTTGGCCAAGGATCATCCCGTACAAGCGGATGTGGTGATAGGCGTTCCGGATTCCGGGCTGGATGCGGCGCTAGGTTTTTCACAGGAAAGCGGGATCCCTTATGGGGTGGGATTCATTAAAAACCGCTATGTGGGCCGCTCATTCATTCAACCTACAAAGGCACAGCGCGAAACAACTTTGGGCATCAAGCTCAACGCTGTAAGTGAAACCGTAAAGAACAAGCGGGTAGTTCTAGTGGATGACTCAATTGTAAGAGGCACTACATCCGGGCGAATTGTCCGGCTTCTCAGAAATGCCGGGGCCGCTGAGGTCCATATGCGCGTTTCCGCTCCGCCTTTCCGGCATCCCTGTTACTTTGGAACAAGCATTGACAACAGGGAAAATCTTATTGCCAACAAGATGAGCGTTGAGGATATAAAAAAGAAAATCGGCGTTGATTCTTTGGGATATTTATCAGTGGAAGATGTGGCCAAAATCGCGAAGTGCAAGTTTTGTGTCGGATGTTTTACCGGAACCTATCCATTGCCGGAACCCAACCCCATTCCCAAGAGTAAGCACGAGAAGAAGTTAAGCGAGGTCTAAAAGCAAGGGGCGGACTATGGTCGCCCACGGACGCACACAGTGCGCTCCCTGCCGCGCATATCCAAGCGCCCCAAAACGCGTTAGCGTTTTGGGGCGCTTCTTTTTGTCCTTTATGCGGGCGGGATTTTTTTGTTTAAAGCGTGAGCCTTGCAAACTCAAAACCTTTAGCGCGGAGGAGATCAATCGCTTCGCCCAACACCTCTGAATTTGTCCGGGAAACGGAGTGCAGTAGATAAATGGCTCCCGGATGCGCGCTTGAGGTTATGCGGTCGAGGGCTTCAATGGTCAGGGGCTGGTTATCGACTTCCCAATCCCTGTAGGCGAAAGACCAGAAAACGGATTTGTAACCCAAGCTCTGGAGAAGCGCCAGCGTCTGCTCGCTGAAAGAGCCTTCCGGGAAGCGGAAAAGATGCATTTCGTAGCCGAAGTTGTCCCTGATATATTCGTGAAGCTGCATGACGTCGTCGGCGGCGCCGGAAAGAGACATGGCGGGGAAGTTTTTATGAGCGGTAGAGTGATTGGCCAAAACATGCCCTTCATCAATCATGCGCTGAACAAGATCGGGGTGGCTGCGGGCAAAGTGCATGGTTAGGAAAAAAGCGCCGGGAACATTTTTTTCCTTTAGGGTATCCAGAATTATGGAGGTGTAACCCAACTCGTAGCCCTGATCGAAAGTAAGATAGATTCTGTCCGAGTCGGGCTTGATGAAATGAGCATCGAAGCGGGCATATCTTTCCTGAAAAAGCAAAGCGCCATGAGAGCGGTTTTTCTCGTCAACGGGGCCGCCATGGCCCCAACCATGAGCGCGGGCGTCGAGCTGGGAGATAGCGTCGAAGTCTGGGCCGGGAGCTTGCGTGGGTTCTTCATCGGGTGCATTTTCCGGGGCGGGTGGTGGGGGAGCGGGGGAAACTACGGGTTCATCCTCTACGCCAAAGGCGGCGGGATATACCGGGGGATCCGGTTCGTTGATTTCCGAGCGGCCCCACGCGCATCCTGAAAACAGCAGCGCGGCAGCCAGCAAAAGAGATATTGGAAGTTTAAAGGCTTTCACACAAATTCCTCCAGTAGTGACATTGTGTTTGGCGGATTTACAGTAATAGTATTTTGCACCAAAAAAGGCAATTCATACAAACAAAACTGCCCCAAATGTTAGATACGTTACAATGCCGATAACACGATTTCAAAAGCGGCGCGCCCCTCCGGGGTTGTGTGAAAATTTCCCGTTACTTGTGCGAAATGATTGTGGGAGCGCAACCTATCCAAAAATTCGGAGTATTCGGTCTCATCCGGGGCGGAACCTGTGATCACAAGGTTTTTTCCGTGATATTCAAAGCTATCTATTTCAATTGCAGGGCCAAGGCTCTCGTGAACAGCGGTAAAAGTTTGCATTTCATTGTAGGGAATAAACTCAAAGCTCACATAAGCATTGGCAAGAGCGCCTGCGAATTTAAACAAATTGTTTCGGGCTCTGGTATCGGTTGCAACTTGGATAAGCGAGGTATCTTCCTGAGAGAAGATCGAGCCGATGATTTGGCTTTGGCGATAGAAGGCGCTATCACGCACGCTGTCAAGCAGTTGGCCGGACATAAAAATACCGCTGAGAGATATTGCAGCGGTTAGAAGCAAGGCTGCGGCATAGTTTATAGCGGTTTGGCGCACGGCAGACACCCCCAGACCTAAAATTCCCCCAAGTGGTATAAAATAACCGATAGCGCGGTAATGGGCGCGGTTTCACAACGCAGAGTGCGGCCTCCCAAACTGGCGGCGGCTATTCCCCGGTTTTGAGCAAAAGCCGCTTCGGTGTGGGAAAACCCGCCTTCGCTGCCCACCATAACAGAAATGGAAGCGGGCTGGCTGGTCAAAAATTGGCGCAACGGCGTTTGACTTTCCTCATAAAACAAGATGGCAAGATCGCTTTCCGCCATTTGTATAACAGCTTTATCAAACTCAAGCAAAGGCATAACTTTTGGGATTATCCCGCGGTCGCATTGTTTTGCGGCTTCGTAAGCGATACGCTGCAAGCGGGTGAGTTTTTTGTCCATAGCCTTGTAACTGGGGCGGGCAATACAGCGTGATGTAAGCACGGGAATGATTTCCGACGCCCCCAGCTCTACAGCCTTTTGGATGATAAGTTCGAGCTTGTCACCTTTAGGCAAAGCCTGATAAAGGCGGATATAAGCCTTCGGCTCATTTGGGCAAGGCGCGCTGGACAAAACATTCAAAGTCACGACCGAGCCTTGCGTTTGCCGGACAACGCAAAGATAATCAATCCCCTTCGCGTCGCTGACGACAAATTCCCGTCCCGGTTTTGCGTGCAGCGCCTTGGCGATATGCCACGCGTCATCTCCTTCTATGTGAACGGTTTCCCCGCTTATGTTGCTTAAAAAAAATCGCGGCATAATATACTCCTTAATGCCTGAAAATGTGCAGCAAATCTAATCATCTTCTTCGCTTGGCTCCAGCATCTCTGTCGCGATGTCCATGTAGACAACGCCGTCCAGATGATCTACCTCGTGGCAAATGGCGCGGGCAAGCAGTTCTTCTCCGGTCAGCGAAAAGAGGTTACCGTTTCGGTCAAATGCCTGAACGGTAACTGTTTTTGGACGCTGGACAATACCGCACATCCCCGGAAAGGACAGGCATCCTTCAGTCATGCTTATGGTTTCTTCTGATTTTTCGGTGATGACAGGGTTGATGAGTTCAATGGGGCCCTCACCCACATCTATAACGGCGGCTCTGCGAAGTATGCCGACCTGTATGGCGGCAAGGCCCACGCCGTTGACGTTTGTCATGGTTTCGTACATATCATCTAAAAGCTGGTGGAGCCTGTCGTCGAACACTGTGATTTCACGACACTTTTGCCGCAAAACGGGATCCTCACTTTTGAGCAGTATTCTCAGCGCCATATTCATCCTCCCTTAAAATCCGTCGTAATACATATCTATGAAAGCAGACACATGTTTGTTATTCTCATAAAACCACATCAGCGTTTCCTGTAAAAGCGTGCGCGTCCTTCGGTTATTCTTGCATTTTAAAATCAGCTTATACCGGTATTTTCCGGCAGCCTTGGAAATCTCGGCGGGCGTGGGGCCAAGCAGGCGCAAAGGCAAATCGCTGTAACGGCTATGGGCAAGCCGGCTGAAATGCCCGGCAAACGCTCCCGCCGCCTCCAGAGTTTTTTTGGGATCAGTGCCTGCAAAACCCACCGCCGCCATCGCGCAATAAGGGGGATAGATATGGATTTTGCGGCTGTGGTCTTCATCGGCGAAAAAGTCGGGATAATCCTGCCTTGCCGCCAAATTTATGATGGGATTTCCCGGGGAATATGTTTGTATGATGGCACGGCCCCCCAGCGGCCCCCTGCCGGATCGCCCCACCACCTGAGTGAGAAGCGCAAAGGTGCGCTCGAAACTTCTGAAGTCGTTTGCGTAAAGGCTCTGATCGACGCCCAACACGCCGACAAGGGTTACGTTCGGGAAGTTGAGCCCCTTCGCAACCATTTGAGTGCCGATCATGATATCATAATCCCCGGCGGCGAAAGCGGAAAACAGGCGCTGATGGCTGAACTTGCTCATGGTGGTGTCCATGTCCACCCGCAGGATTTTAGCGTCAGGAAACACGTGTTTAAGGGATTCCTCCAGCTTTTGCGTACCATTGCCAATGTAACGCAACAGCTCGCTGCCACAAGTTTCGCAAAGCCGGGCGCGCTCTTGTTGATAGCCGCAGTAATGGCAGAGCGCGGCGTCGTTGGCGGTGTGATACGTCATGGCCACCGAACAGGACGGGCATTGCGCCACATTCCCGCAGCTTGAGCAGCGTATCAGGGTTGAATGTCCCCTCCGGTTGAGAAGCAGGATACTCTGCTGCTTGTGGGTCAGGTTGTAGTGAAGTTCCTCGCGCAGGCGAACGCTCAGGGAAGGGGAGTCGGAAAGGTTTTCGGCGCTGCCCATGTCTACAACTTCAACATCCGGCAACTCATTGGGGCCATACCGCGAAGGCAGCGATACCAGATGGAATTGACCGGTTTTGGCGCTGTGATAAGTTTCCACGGACGGCGTGGCCGAAGTCAGCAGCAAAAGCGATTTATGATGCATGCACCGGATTCTGGCGACATCACGGGCATGAAAGCGTGGGGATTTGTCTGATTTGTAGCTGTGCTCCTGTTCTTCGTCAATGACGATCAGGCCGATATTTTCAAGGGGAGCAAAAACGGCGGAGCGGGTGCCAACAACGATATCGGCGTCGCCGGATTTAACGCGCCGCCACTCATCCATGCGCTCGCCCAAAGAAAGCCCGCTGTGAAGAACGGCGACGCGCTCTCCAAACCGGGCATGAAAAGTTTCCAGCATTTGAGTTGTGAGGGCGATTTCTGGAACCAGAACAATAGCGCCCCTGCCCTGCCGGACAGTTTCTTCGATAAGGCGAAGATAAACCTGAGTTTTACCCGAACCGGTCACTCCGTACAGGAGAGCGGGCTTGTCCGGATGCGCTAGGCAGCGCAGGAGATATTCGGCGGCTCCTTTCTGCTCGGCCGACAGCTCGGCCGGGGGAGAAGGAGTAAAAGTTTTACCTGCATAAGGGTTGCGCGGGACAATATAGTCGTAAAATTCGACCGCGCATTTTTTGCGTAGTCCCTGCGCCACCACACGCGAAACACCGGTGTAGTAGCACAGTTCTTTAAGGGAAGCGCCGTCGTTTTCGGCGAGGAACGCCGCGACCCGTTTTTGCCCCGGGCTAAGCTTCAAGTTTTCCCAACCCGGAAGTAGGCGCAGCATGGTCACTTTTTCATCGAGAACTTTACCGCGGGAGCGTTCCAAACGCTCAAGAACGCCGATGCCCGCCATGGCGTCAAGCTCCGCCTCCGAGATACCGAGAGCGGTTTGCAGCTGCTGCGCGGAAAGCGGCCCCTTGCGTTTATTAAGGTAAACAATCACCTCATTTTGGCGAGGATCGAGCAGTTCGGGGGCGCCCTTTGCGGCGCCATACAAAGTGGTGAAAACGATGCCCAGCCCGGCCGGGAGAAGCAGGCGCAACCCGTCGAACCAAGTGCAAAATGTCTGTTCTTTCAAATACCGCAAAAGGATAAGACCCTCCCCGCTTAAAACAGGGGAGTCGTCCATAAGCTCAAGGACAGGCTTGAGAGAAGCCGGCTGCTGCGTATCGGAAAGGGAGAGTACAATGGCCAGGCGCTTTGAATTTCCTTTTCCGAAAGGTACCCGCACCCGGCAACCCGGCAGAATTTTTCCCTCCAGCTCCGGCGGAACCAGATAAGAATATTCCCGGTCAAAATGGTAAGAGGCGCCTTCGACCGCCAGCTGTGCGGCTATCATATTTTCATCATATGAAATCGTTGATTTTAACAGAGCCGGAGGCAAACTCCTCCACTGCTAACTTTACGGGCTTTTCAATGAGCGAGATGTTGTTGTTTTCAGCGGCGTCGGCGATATCACGCGCGCGTTGCGCAATGGCGACGACAAATTCATAGTAGTTATCATGTTTGCCGATTATCTGATACATGGATGGTCTAAGCATGGTCGATAACCTCCCCGATAATGTTTTTAAGATGTGCGGCGCGCAAAGAGGCCGCGGTAATAACGGCATCCAGTTGTTCACAACATTCGGCCAGGGTATTGTTGACAATGATATAATCATAAGCGCCGGCCTGCAGGATCTCTTTTTTTGCCCTGTCCATGCGTTTGTCAATGGCCTCCTGCGTTTCGGTTCCGCGACCGACGAGGCGGTCTCTCAGGGTTTTAAGACTGGGCGGCATAAGAAAAATTAAAACGGCGCCGGGTATAATTTCACGGATTTTTAGCGTGCCGACCAGCTCGATTTCCAAAATGACATGAAATCCGGCGTTAAGCTTATCTTCGACCCATTTTTTTGGGGTACCGTAATAATTTCCGGCATACTCGGCGAATTCGAGCATGGCGTTATCGGCGATTTTGCTCTCGAACTCATCCCGGGATATAAAGTTATAGTCAACGCCGTCAACCTCACCCGGCCTGGGCAGCCTGGTAGTGGAGGAAACGCTCAGGCAAACATCCTTGCGTCTGGGCATTAAAGCGCCCAACACAGAATCTTTTCCAACGCCCGAAGGGCCGGAAAAGACAATCAACACACCACGGCGGCTATTCATTGCTATCCTCTTGGTCTAAGCGCCCGGCAACGGTTTCGGGTTGCACGGCGCACAGGATAACATGGTCGGAATCGGTGACGATAACGGCGCGGGTACGCCTGCCATATGTTGCGTCGATAAGGGAACCCCTATCCCGCGCGTCCTGTATGATGCGTTTGATCGGCGCGGATTCGGGGCTTACGATCGCGATGATTCTGCCGGCTGAAACCATGTTCCCGAACCCGATATTGATAAGCTTCACAGTCACACTCTCCTGTCTGGCCTACTCTATGTTTTGTATCTGTTCCCGGATTTTTTCAATCTCGCTTTTGATTTCGACAACGATCTTGGCGACCGCGACATCATGAGCCTTGGAGCCGATGGTGTTGGCTTCTCGGTTCATTTCCTGAATAAGGAAGTCCAGCTTTCGGCCCATTGGCTTATCGCCAAAGAGGATATCTTTGAGCTGAGAAATATGGCTGCTCAGCCGGACGGTTTCTTCAGCCGCGGAAGTTTTTTCGGCAAAGATGGCGGCTTCGGTCAGAATGCGCTGCTCATCTATTTGTTGATTTTCAAGAACTTCGGTCAGTTTCTGGAAAAGCCGGTCACGGTACTGGTCAACAATGGCGGGATAACGGTTTTCAACCTGTTCTACCAAAGAGAGGATGTTTTCCAGCCTGCCTGAAATATCCTGCCTTAGCTTTTCACCCTCGGCGGCGCGCATATCCATGAAATTTTGCAGAGCCGCCCCGGCCACGGTTTTCACCGCCTGGGTTAAAGCGTCTTCATCCAGTTCGCTTTTGCGCAGGACAAAAATATCGTGAAATCTGGCTAGGGAAGACAGCGCGATATCATC